>ERZ773013.363-NODE-363-length-28763-cov-44.970879_pt1 | contig 28763 bp, 29 predicted proteins | sample MGYA00511670_ERZ773013 | MGnify/ENA primary metagenome ERZ773013 (study PRJEB29015, sample SAMEA2738120) | human oral metagenome | biome: human oral; feature: human-associated habitat; material: saliva | place: China | collected 2257 ... | reverse complement strand
GGGTAAAACGTGCAGGAATCAACAAACACATTAGTTGGCATTGTGCTCGCCACAGTTTTGCTGTGAATATTCTGAATAATGGTGCCAACATCAAGACCGTTGCAAGTTTGTTGGGACATAGCGGATTGAAGTATACCGAGAAATACACTCGGGCAGTGGATAAGTTGAAGTCGGAGGCAATCAATAGTTTGCCAGAATTGAAGTTGTAACAAGAAAAATGAATTAAAAAACATTTTCTTGACTATAAACAACCATCTTTTTACTCAAAAGAGATACATTCTGAAAAATAATGAGTAATTTTATAGCGTAATCAAGTTACATAAGTATGGAACGGAAGAAAATCAATCACCTAAAGGTGGTACTTGCCGAAAAAGGAATGACAAATAAACAACTGGCAGAAATCTTGAATAAAGCCCTGCCGTTATATCAAAGTGGGTAACTAATGTTGCCCAGCCCAATGTTGAAATGTTCATCCAGTTGGCAAAGATATTGGGAGTGAGAGTTGATGATTTATTGTGGACAGAATAAAGAAAAAATAATATGGAAATACAAATAAAAGACAACAAGATATACGCTCCCCTAAAAGACAGATGGCTTATACTAAAGCCAGAAGAAGAGGTTAGACAAACATACATCAAGCGTTTGGTGGATAGTTATGGCTACATTATAAGTCAAATGGACCAAGAAGTACAAGTTTCCAATTCTCAGCGTGGACAAGGAGCTGCCCGTGCTGACATTGTGGTTTGGAGAAGTAAAGAGGACAAAGATGCAAATAAGTATCCTTTGATAGTTGTGGAGTGTAAAGCAGAGTCTGTAACGATACACAAAGAAGATTATTATCAAGGAATGAACTACGCTTCATGGGCACATGCTGATTTCTTTGTAACTACCAACTTAAAAGAAACTCGTATCTTTAAGGTTGTAAAAGGACAAATACCAGACAAATTGGATGAGATTGTAGATATTCCTAATGCAGAGCAAGCTGGTAACCAAAAGGAAGTAGAGAAGCTGTTGAAGCAAACAAAAGCTTTTACACGTGATGAGTTTTCAAAGCTATTGTTCAAATGTCACAATATTATTCGCAATAATGACAAACTTTCACCAGAAGCAGCTTTTGATGAAATTAGTAAAATCCTTTTCATAAAAATACGTTATGAGCGTAGTAATTCTGATTCTCAGATATTTTCTGCAAAGCGCTTTAAAACTTTGAAGAAGAATAGAGAAGACTACAACAAAGAAATGAAAATAAAGGAGGAAAAACCTTTCTTTCAAGATTTATTTGATTTGACAAAGCAAGAGTTTGCCAACGATCATCTCTTTGATGATAATGCCAAGATAGAAATACGTGAAAATAGTTTTGAACAAATTGTAAAGGAACTGGAGATTTATAATCTCTCTACAACCTCTGATGACGTGAAGGGTATAGCTTTCGAAAAGTTTCTTGGGAAAACATTTAGGGGAGAATTAGGTCAGTTCTTTACTCCCCGAACAGTGGTAGATTTTATGGTGTCTGTACTTGACCCACAAGAAGGAGAATTGGTTTGTGACCCTTGTTGTGGAAGTGGTGGATTCTTAATTAAAACTTTTGAGTATGTTCGAGAAAAGATAGAAAAGGATATTGAACTACAAAAAGACAACTTTAAAGCGGAACGCTATGGTGATGATTACGACAAACTACCAGAGAAAAAGAAGCAAAAGATAGAAAAAGAAGTTGCACAAACGTTTTCTTATTTAAATCAAGAACTGAATATCAACAACGAAAAAGGGCGTTTACGTTCTCTATCGTTTGACTGTATCTACGGAACGGATGCCAATCCCCGAATGGCACGTACAGCCAAGATGAATATGATTATGCATGGTGATGGTCATGGTGGTGTACACCATCATGATGGATTGCTAAATGTGAATGGTATTTTTGAGAATCGTTTTGATATTATTCTTACTAATCCTCCTTTTGGAGCAAGAGTAGAGAAAGATTTAAAAATATCAGAGGTAGACAGGTTCACTGACGAAGCTAAAATAGAAGCATATGTCAATCGGTATGGGGAGGCATATAAGCAAGCACTGCGTCAGGTAAATGATCATATAGGTAAATCACTGTTGAGCCTTTACAATATTGATAGTAGCCTTACGGAAGTGTTATTTATTGAACGTTGTCTAAACCTTCTAAAGCCGGGTGGCAGAATGGGAATCGTATTGCCCGAAGGTGTTTTGAATAATACCAATTTGCAAAAGGCACGTGATTTCGTTGAAGGAAAAGCAAAGATATTGTTGATAGTTTCTATTCCACAAGATGTGTTTATAGCTTCAGGGGCAACAGTAAAGCCAAGTTTGCTTTTCTTTAAGAAATTTACGGAAGAGGAAGCTTCTGCATATTCTCAAATACAGAATCAGGCGCAATTAGAGGTTGCTACAAAGTATCAAAAAGAGATCAATAGCATCAAGGAAAAGCTAAAATTGAGAGGAAGCGAAGCTCCTTCAAAGGAAGAGAAGAAGATTTATAGATCAAAGTTAAAAGCCTTGCAAGAAAAGATAGAAACAGAGGTGAAAACAATAGTCAAGGAAAAGTTTGACTATAAAATCCCTATTGCTGAAATACAAAAAGCAGGAATCAGTACAACTGGAAAAGAAATAGAGAACGAGCTCATACCATTGGCAAAGGAATTTAAGCCTTACCGCATTGAAAACAAACTGTGGGATATACCTTTTAAAACCATCAAGTACAAAACAGATGAAAGAGGCTATGTTTTCCGTTACAGAGAAACTGGGGGCATTATGTCTGAGCCTGAGCCGTTTTACAATGTAAAGAAGTGATGAATATGGATACCAATGGATATAAATATATCAAGTTTATAAATTATAGATCTCTTGCATTATGGGATGTTAAGCGATATACGGATGGTAATATATCGTTTAAGAACTCCGTAAAATTAAGAGAAATTCTGCATTTTCATAAAATCCCTGTCTCTAAAGAAGAAATGCTTGTCAATAATTGGCAGATTATCTCAAAGATCAATTTTTCAGGCAACTTATTTCTTAGAGGCGTAAATGAGACTAAAACATTTAAGGGTAACCTTTATAAGGTGGAAGGTGACATGTTGATTTATTCAAAAATCAACGCACGGCATGGCTGTATATATTATCATTCCAAAGATAGTATTCCGTTTGGAGTAAGTTCTGAATACCCTGCTTATAAGATTGATTCTACCAAAATCCTTGGAGACTATCTCGTTATGGTACTTCGAAGTGATTTCTTTAAGACTATTCTCAACAAGAAGATTACGGGAATTTCAAAAGCTCGTCTAAAACCAGATGATTTTCTTGATACAGAAATCCCACTACTTACACTTTCTCAACAGGAAGTTCTCGTCTCTGCCTACAAGAAAAAGATTAAGGAAGCAGAAGACTTAATGTTGAAAGCAGAACAAACAGAACAAGCCATAAACTCCTATTTATTAGATGTGCTGGATATTGATAAAGGGAATGAAGGTGATGAGGAAATGTTGTCAAGCACTTATAAATATATGCGTTTTGTGCACCGAAAGAATATAAGTCGATGGGATGTATATAATGAAAAGTCTATCGTGAAAAGCAGACTATACAAAAATACAAAGCTTCTCAATGTAGTTATTGATAAGCCTCAATATGGAGCGCCGTATAGTTCCCAAGTATTTGACGGAAAAATGAGATATATCAGAATTACTGATATAAATGAAGATGGCTCTCTTAATGAAGAGAAGGTTTCTGCAAAAGGCTATTCAGTCCATTATTTATTAAAAGAAAATGACTTCTTAATTGCACGCTCAGGAAATACTGTTGGTAAAACTTTTCTTTATAAAAATAAGTTTGGTAAGGCTATATTTGCGGGCTATTTAATTCGTTTTAAGTTAGATGAAACAAAAGTTATCCCTGAATATTTATTAGCTTATACTAAATGCTCACTATATAAAGAGTGGATAAAAGGTAATATGAGAGTTTCAGCGCAACCAAATATCAATAGTCACCAATATTTAGACTCTCCTGTCATCCTCCCTCCATTGGATGTACAAAAGAAAATTGTTGAATATATTGGCAAACAGAAAGAAGAAATAAGCAATTTACAGCAATATGCTCAAATAATGAGTACCAATGCAATAAAAGAATTTGAAAACGAAATATTTGGATAAGTATGACAAGCAATTTCTTTAAACTTAAATCATTATCTATCAAAGGTTATAAAAATATTAAGGATATAGAGATAGATTTTAAAGACAAAAATGGCATCACTATTCTAATCGGTAAAAATGGATGCGGAAAGAGTAATGTCTTAGAAGCATTATCGTCTATTTTTGCAGGTTTATACAAGAATAAATTGCATAAGCCTAATTTTGATTATATAGTTAGATATGAGTTGAAGGGAAAGAATATAGAAATAAAGCTTTCAAGCTCAACTTATACATTTATTGTCGATGAAAAAAAATATAGTAAAACTGAATTTAATAAAATTGCTAAAGAATTATTGCCAACTAATGTAATCACGTGTTATAGCGGGGAAAGCCAACGTTTGTGGGAAAATTTTTATTGGCCATACTATAAAGAATATATTGCAAATATTAAGGAATTAGAAGTAACTCCTGTGTTGCAAATGTTATATATAAATCGGTATAATCTATCTATATCTCTATTAACCTTATTCTTGTATGATTTTGATATTTATACGGACATTAGAGATTTCTGTAACAAAACGCTAAAGATAAAAGAAATTGCTAATATAGTTATAAAATATGATTTAAAGAAGATAAAAGAGTGGAGTGATAACTCTGTATTAAGAATGATAAAACAATTAAATAAGATTGAGGATATTTCAGTCTTATCAGAAGATAAAGTTAAATTGTCTTTGCCTGAAATAAAGGAAAGAATGGCATATATGGGAGAAAGGGATTTCTTTAAAACAATGTATGCTGCTACAATGCCTAAAACAGATAAAATTATAACAGAAATAAGTTATGATATCATATTAGATAATGACGAAATTATCAAAATAGATGATTTAAGTGAGGGTGAGAAGAAAAATATACTAATGATAACCATTTTAGAAGTGCTGGCTGATGAAAACTCTTTACTCTTGTTTGACGAACCAGATGCACATATCCACATAAGCAGAAAGACTCAATTAAAAGAGCTTTTTGACAAATATCATAATAGAGAGAATATCATAACTACGCATTCTCCAACACTTGCGGTCAAATTTGAAGAACATATTGAAGGGCTTGGGCTGGATACAAAAGGACATACTATTATTATTGATAAAGAGATAGCCAAACTTGTGGCTTCCATTACAGACAATATGTGGAACATTCACGAACAAAATATGTTCTTAGCTTCAAATAAACCTATTACATTATTAGTTGAAGGGCAAACTGATAAAATTCATATTCTTGCGGCTTATAAAGTATTGCAAACAAAATATCCAGATTTGGATTTTGATGTATTTTATTTCGGAGGTGCTAATAATATTCCACAATTTATGATAGGTTTAAAAACTTGCGAGACAGATTTTAGTAATAGAAAAATTATCGCAATATTTGATAATGATACAGAGGGGCGTAACTGCTGTAAACAAACACAAGTTGAGTATTGCAAACAAAAGAAAAACAAATATGGTTTATATGCAATAACATTACCTTCACATGATGATGCTACTATTGAAAACCTCTATGATGGAGCAAAATATTATGAGGCTTTTAAGAAAATTGTGGGAAAGAAAAGTTTTAAGGGGCTTGTTTCCAAATATGCAGAAAGTATAACAAAGGAAGCAAAGATAGAAATGTCAAATATGATTGGAACATTTGCTCCTTTTGATTTTGAAGGTTTTAAACCTCTTTTTGATTTGCTTCAAGAAATAAAAAACTTATAATGATGGGCAAAACTGTAACAACATATTTATTAGATGCAGATCCTAAAGGGACACAGTATGTTTTTATCAGTAATAAGATTTGTCAAATGTATGTAATTCCTCGCTCACATCTTTCAATCTTGAATGAGCGATACGAATTACAGACACCAGCTTTTTACATCTTATTAGGTGAAGACGAAACTACAAAACCGAAAGCATATATTGGTGAGACGGAAAACTTTAGAGAACGTGTGAGAGATCATGATAGCAAGAAAGCGTTTTGGCAAAAAGCCTTGCTTTTTATTTCTAAAGATGCCGCAATGACCAAAGCCGACATACAATATTTAGAGCATAAAGCAATAGCAGAGCAAAGGCGTCAAATTCTTTTGTCTTAAATGAGAATAAGCAAACACCTAAAGCTCCAAATCTGCCCGAATATAGAAAAGATGATATGGATGAGTTTTTTGAGGATGTAAAATTTTTCACATCTTTCATTGGTTGTGGCATATTTGATATTGCCAAACCAAAAGAAGAACATCTTTTCTTTACAAAGGGACGTGGATGCGATGCAAAAGGCTTCTATTATAGCAAAGGATTTACTGTCTTGAAAGGCAGTATTATAATGAATTCATCAGTTCCATCCTTCACTTGGAAAGATAAACGAGAGAAAATATTGAAAGAATACACTCATTTGCGTAATGGCAAAATAGAATTGACTTCAGATATAACTTTCAACAGTCCAAGCACAGCTGCCGATTTCTGTATTGGAAGTAGCAATAATGGGTGGATTACATGGAAGAATAAAAATGGGAATACCTTAGACTCCATATATAGAAAACAATTAGAGTAATATAAAACTATCGAAATGGACGTGATTGTTATATTAGGTTTTATAAGTATAGTAGTTACTTTGCTGTGCGCCTACTTAGGTGCTTTACTTCATCGTAAAATAGAAAGAATAAAAATCATGGAGGGGCAATTATCTGAAAAAAGGTACTCTGCCTATGCGAAACTTTATGATTTCTTTTATGATATGTTTAAAAATTCGAAGGATAATAAGACTATTAATAATAGAGAAATGCGTAATAGACTTCTTGAAGCAAAAAAAGAATTAATTATGTATGGGACAGACGAAGTAGTTTTTGCATTAAATAGTTATTTAAGCTCTCTTACAGAGGAGGATATCTATAAACAAGTTGATAGTTTCTTGGATGTCATGGTATTGATAAGAAAAGATATGTGTGGTGAAACAAAGATAAATAGAGATGCAATTTTATTAAATATAATGCAGGATGAAAAAGAATTACAAAAATTTAAATACATGAGATCAAATAATTTAGAACTGTAGGGAATTCACAAAGATGTCATAATATTAATGATATAGACTTACACTTTTCCTTTAGCTTTTTGCAACCTTTCTTTTTCTATTAACAGCAACTTATCACTTTGTAACTATTCAGCGATAATAAACGTTGAATATCAAGAACTTATAAACGTAACATTGTAGCAAAAAGGCTCGAAATGACATTCTTTACCAGAATTTGTATATATCTGTTTATCTAACTTGTTGATAATCAATAATAGATTATACGCTTTATCGCTGAATAGTCACATCACTTTGTATAGACAATAATTTAATTTCCTGTCACTACTGTCACTACCAAAAGAGACACAAGTTATTCATTATCAAAGCCTTTACAAACAATGTTAAAATGACAGGAAATAAATTTTAAACTTAATAGTATGATTAAAGATGAAAGTGAGTTCTGAATAAAGGTTTGAGTGAGTTCTGATTTTATCCATTAATCACAAAGTACACTTTAAGTACCCCTACAAAGAAAAATCCCTTGCAAATCATCGATTAACAAGGGATTTATAGTACCCAGACCCGAACTATATTTAATATAAACAAATATTCACAATTACTTTTCAAACACACTAAAAATCAATACTTTGCAATTTTTCAAAAAGCACACAAATGTAATAGAGAGTATTAAAATATCCAAAATGTTCCTGCAATGTTCCTGCAAAATGTTCCTGCAAATAATAAAATAACTATCTTTGTAGTGGATATAAATTTTTAGTGATATGTCAAAAGGTAATACTACATTTGGTTTTGAACTTGCACCCCGACCAAATAGATTTGGATTCTATCCTATTGTGTTAAGAATAACAAGGGATAGGAAGAAGAAAAGAGTGAATACGGGCTTGGAAGTGAAAAAAGCAGACTGGAATCAGAAAGCCAAGAATTACAAGCACTTCAGAAGTAGCCATCATAATGCTGAAGCAAGTAATGATATACTGAAGGACATACTTGCAAAATATGATGGAACATACAAGGAGTTAAGAAAGGAAGGTGTAGCATCATCAGAAAACATCATAGAGAAGGTGAAAACTGGTGAAGTAAGTGAATCATTCCTGCAATATGCTAAAGACCGCACACAAGAAATTTATGATGCTGGAGGTGTAAGGAACTGGAAAAAATATACTGGTTTCTGTAACAAGTTAGAAACATTCCTGACAAGGCAAAAGAAAAAAGACTTGTTGTTTTCAGAAGTTACCCCAGCTTTCCTTTCCAAGTTTGACAACTTCCTTCACAAACTACACAACGAAAGAGAGCCTGAAAAGCTATTGCATCCTAATACTATCCAAGTTGTACTGAATATTTTTAAGACCATTGTCAATCGGGCAATAGAGATAGATAGCAAGATGAAGCCTGAAGATAATCCCTTCCTAAAATTCAAGTATAAGGGAGTAAAGACTATCAAGGATAAACTGGATGCATCAGAACTGGATGCAATAATGGCACTTGATTTAGAAAAAGGTAGCTTGATTTGGAATTGTCGTAACTACTTCTTTTTTTCATTCTATTGTGCAGGTATAAGGGTAGGTGACTTTATACAACTTCGATGGTGCAATATTACATCAGAAGGCAGGCTACAATATCAAATGGGTAAGAATCACAAGGATAGAAACTTGAAATTAGTCCCTGAAGCACTGGAAATATTAAAACACTACTACAAAGAAGATGCAAAACCAAATGAATACATATTCCCATTACTTGATATGAAGCCAATATGGGCAAAATATATAAGCCAAGAGGAAAAAGACACAATGCCATCAGATATGAAAATGGATATGTTCAACACTATTAGTGCAAAAACAGCCTTAATAAATAAAGAACTTGCTAAAATCGGAAAGATGGCTAACATTGAAAAGAAGGTTTCATTCCATATCAGCCGACATTCATTTGCAAAGATGGCAAAGGAGAAGGGACTGGATAATTTGGAGGTAAAGGCACTACTGGCACATACTAATATATCAACTACTCAAAAATATATGGGTGAATTCGATACGCAAAGGGATGATGCTGCACTTAATAAGGTTTTTGTCAAAGAAGATGAGGCTGACAAGCTATTGCAGCAGTTACAAGGAATAAACCCTGAAATATTAAAAGAAGTACTGGAGAGGCTGACAAAATAGCCTACCCCCTTTTATTGTAGTTAAAAAGCATAAGTATTCTTATGCCGATAGAACCTAAAATAAAAAATAATATGGAAGAGAAGAAACTTAAACTATTCGCTAAGGATGTAAAATTATTCGGTGATGATATAGAAGTAATAGAAGAAAAGTTCAATTTTGACTATCGAGTATGGAAAGAAAACTACTATAATGAAAAAAAGACAATAGTCGAGGAATCCGAAAAAGATAAAATTTATCGTATACTAACAAAAACACCATTTGAAGAAAATGCAAAAGACATCTATGAATATTTGTGTAGGATTAAAAATGAGAACGTATCAATTCTTAAAGATGGAAATAAAAGCTGGTTGGAAGAAAGAAAGAAAGAGTTAGGAGTCGCAAATGCACTATTGATATTTTTCACAAATGACAAAGTTTCGTTAAAAGGACAGAACTATGAGAAAGAGTTGAATTCCGAATTACAAGATATACTGAAAGAAGCCACATTAAAGGTATATAAGGAACTTGATTTAGACTATACAGAAATGACCTACGAGGAAGGGCAAGATATACTGGAAAATGAACATTCTAAACTTGTAGCAAACTTCAAAAATGATTATTGGGAAGCACTTGAATTCGAAGATTTATCACCCGAAGAAAAGGCTGGTAGATGGGATGCAAGCTATACCGATAGTGGTATGATTTGTTGCTTCATTGAAGACCTATGTGTAGAAAGAGAGATTACCAAACAACAGATATTATCGGTTATATCAAATTTAGAAGAACAAATAAAAGAAGGAACTCTCAAAGGAAGACCAAAAAAAACACACAGCTATTACTTGCCATCAAAGCATTTATGCAACATCACAAATACAAACCTAACAACAATATGTACCGCATCATCGGTGAATGTTTGTGTGTAATGAAATTTATAGATGAAGATGTCATAAAGGGCTGGGAAGATAAAGTAAACAAAAAGGAAGCAGGGCAATATTTCTACCCTTTGGTATCCTACGTTAAACAGATGTATCTAAAAGTAAGAGCAAAAGCATTATAATCTACAATATTACCCTCTTTCTATTTTAGAGTATAGACACCCACACTATCAAGCATATTTATTTCAAAATTTAGAAATGAATATGCTTATTTTTCACCTATTGAGTTCCAAAAAAATAGGAAGAATCCTTATTACTTTCCAATACCTTTGCATCAGAAAAATAGACCAAAGATAGATATGTTTCTATTCGGGAAGTCTAAATAAAATAATGCAAATGAATGTATCAACACAACAAGCAGCCTCAACAATGGCAATGGTAGTACTTCCTCAATCAGTGTGGGAAGGTATGAAGTCAGACATCCAAGATATGAAGGAATTACTGATTAAAAGAAACAAGGAAGAAGCTGGCAGTGAATGGATAGAATCAGTTGAGGCTCGTAAAATGCTGGGAGTATCCCCAAAGACTTGGCAAACCTACAGAGATAGAAGAGTCATTCCGTTTGCGCAAATAGGGCGAAAAATACTGGTAAAAAAAGCAGATTTAGATGCTTTTATGCGGGAACACTACATTTCAACAGAAAAGTAAGGAGGTGGATATGATTAGTAGTGAAATGATAAAGGCTTCATATCAGGAAGCAACCTATCAAAGGAAAGCAGGCACATCATCAAGTTATTACTGGCAGACTGGCAGCAGAATCCTTCCTAATCGGGCTTCTATCACAAAAGAGAAAGAAGTTACGAAGGTGGCAAGAAAAGGAAGGAACTTACTACACCCAGTTACTGGGCAGTACCTTTCCCAATTTACCCGAAAGGAAGATTCCCCATTAAAATTAAATACCCCCTTCCGAGTACGCACTCAAATATGGCAGGATGAAGACTACCCACAATTTATCGGATACGGAACAGCTGGAATAAGTGATGCAACTGGACAAATTACGGATAAAAGTGATACAGGTGATTTGTTGGTATTCTATTCGGATGATTCTGACTGGGAAGTCATCAGAATATTTTTCTTTGCTGGTATGGGAAGAACCCCTGATGCAAGAGATACTGCTATGAGATATGCAAGTAAGTTAATTTATAATGTTGAATAAATCTAAAAGAAGGGGATACACCTTCCCAGTGTAGCCCCTTCGGTGGATATAAATGATTAGTGATGATAGACTATATCAGTACTACCACATCATTTGATGGCAAAGATAATATATTTCTCGCACACTTGCAAGAAGATGCTGCCTACAAATCAGGGTGGATGAAATATACACTTCAAGGATGCGAAAGGTTAGCTGTATGGCTTAATTATTCTTTGCAGTTGATGAGGTTAGAAGGAAGTATTTCCTATTACTGGCAGGGTAATAACTTCAGCTTTGACAGAAGGCAGTTTGTAGAGGCTATAAACCATATAAAAGGGCTACTTCATATTGATTTGTGGAAAGCAACCATTAATGCTTTTGAGTATGGTGTTATTATGGAAGTACAGATGAAGCCGAAAGAGTATATCAAACACCATTATTCAGAACCAAAAGAAAAACTGGATTTGAATGAAAAACCAAAAGACAAAGGAAACTTTAGATGGTGGAGTGATAAAAATGTAAAACTTAAGATGTATGATGCTGGACGCAATATAGAGATGAAACAAGGTAACCACCGCAAAGACATCATCAGGCAAGCAGGTTGGGAAGATGCTGGAGAATACCTAAAATGGGAAGCACACTACATCAAACCCGAATCACTCAACAAAGGGAAAGGGCTTCAGCTCTATCAACTGGTGAACCCTGACTGGGATAGCACCTTCAAAGAAGACCTATATTTACAATATAAAAGACTTATTCCTATGAAAGGTATAATTACACCACAAGACAAAAAAGACCTTACCACAGCCGATATTCTTTTGCTTACGATGGTAGAGGAATCTATTAATGAAGGAAGAACTAAAGAGGAATTGAAAAAGATTCTTTATGCAAAAATCAATGCTATTCCTGAAGACGTACTGACTAAATCAGATAAAGACTTCAGAAAAGCACAGATAAGAAAGTTACTATCTAACATTAGGGAATCCCCTGAAAGTATGTACGACTTATCAGACAAAATTCAGAATGCGCTGGAAGTCGAAAAATAGCCTACCCCTTTTATTGTAGTTAAAAAGCATAAGTATTCTTATGCTGATAATGTTCAGATATTACTAATAAAAAATAAAGAAATGAACAATAATAAACAAAAAACAGCAGATTCAACACCTTCAAAGGAAAACACCTTTAGAAGTGGCTTAACACCTATTCAAGAGAAAGCAGCCATTATGCTTGCAAATGGTGATAGTATTACATTAGTAGCTGAATCTTTAAATATAAACAGAACTACGATTTATCAATGGCAGCAAAAAGTTACATTTCAATGTTTCTTCAATATTCAGAAAATAGAAGTAACACAGAACCTTCAAAATGGTTTGGCTGCACTCTATCAGGATGCTATCAAAGCAGTCAAAGATGTGCTAAATTCAGAAAATGAAGCTATGAGGTTGAAGGCTGCAATGGTAGTTATATCTAAAGTAGAAAATACTTCCATAGGAGAAACAGATGCTAAAGAGATATTCAAGCAGCAAGCTACAGAAACTAAATATCCATTTATTAGTGAGGATTTTCAAAAACCCGAAGAAGTACTTGATAAAAAACAATATCATCAACTTCTAAAGGAAAATGGACTGGAAGATTAAATAAGAAACAAAGGTTTCCTATAATAATAGGGAATCTTTTTTATTGCTTCATAATAAAAGGAAATATATAGCCTCAACATTAATGTAAAAGCAATATTTTTGGAAATGTTCCTGCAATGTTCCTGCAAAAAGAAAGGAAGTAACCATATCTTATTGATATTCAGTCACTTCCCTTTCTTATATCGTACCCAGACCCGATATTGTACCCGTCAAACAAAGGAAAATAAAAACATACTAAGTGACTGTATTACAGCAGGTAGCCCAAAATGGTACATTCTCTTATTTTCATAAAAAAGACCTTGTTTTTCTATTTTTTCCTACCCTTTGGCTACCCAGATAAAAAAAAGATTGTATCTTTGCTATCAAGAAAAATCAAAAATATAGTTATTATGGCAGCAAAGAAAGAAATTAGGTCTGATAACACTTATATTATCAGTACAGACAACACAGATAATCCTAAATTAGGTGCAAAGATATTATCTAATGGCAGAGAGAGCCTTTTTCTTGATTACTACTTTGGATATACAATGGTATATGATGAGGCTAAAGATAAACAGGTAGCAAAAAAAGACAGAAAAAGGGATTTTTTAAAGTTGTATCTTTGGCAAGCACCCAGAACCCCTATAGAAAGACAGCAAAATAAAGAAACGCTTGAACTTGCAAAGAAAATCAGATTTGAAAAGGGGCAAGAATTGCTTGAAAGCATTGAGGGGTATAGACTAAAGAATGAACGTAGAAAAATAAATTTTCTGGATTACTTTCAAACCTACATAAACAATTACACAAAGAAAGATATAAGGATGGTACAAATCGCTTTACAGCGGTTCAAGGACTTTTTAAGAGATACACCAGAATACTGCAAGTTTGCAAAGTCAATAAAGCCGGAACAGCTTGACAAAGATATGATAATAGCTTATACAGAGTATTTGCAAAGTAGAAGTATTGGAGAGGGTGCTAAGAGTATTTACCAACGTTTCAAGAAAGTAATTAAGTTTGCTGTAGAACACGATGTAATGTTAAAGAACCCTTGCACGGGGATTGTCATAAAGGTTGATGACCAGATACTAAAGAAAGACGTACTTTCTTTGGAAGAAGAACAAACATTAATAAACACTCATTATGATGGAGAAAACACCAATATAAGGAGGGCTTTTATAATGTGTCTTTATTGTGGTTTAAGATTTTGTGATGTAAAAGACCTTACTTTTTCTAATGTAGACTATTCTAACAAGTTGCTAAAGTTTGAACAAAACAAGACAAAGGGACACTCATCAAGCAGTGGCGTTATAATTCCACTCAATGATGGATTATTGAGGCTTATAGGAGAACCTACAGACGAGCAAAACAAAGACAGCCTTATATTTCCACTACCAAGCTATGAAATGTGCTTAAAAGCACTAAAAAGATGGGTTAAGAGAGCTGGAATTGACAAGCATATTAGTTGGCATTGTGCAAGACATTCTTTTGCCGTTAATATTCTTAATAATGGAGCAAATATTAAGACTGTAGCAAGTCTTTTGGGACATAGTGGATTAAAACACACAGAGAAATATACCAGAGCAATAGACAGCCTCAAACAAGATGCAATAAACAGTTTACCCAAACTTAATTTTGAATAAGATGGAGACATTACCAATTGACTTTGACCTCACACTTGCACAATTAAGCGAGTGGCACGACAAGTGGCGTTTAGAACGATTTGGAAGTAATGACAATACACGGTATTATCAAACAGATGGGCGTTATTTATACGATACTTTGCTTGATAACGATTTAGCAGAAGAACAAGAGGAATCTGACTATGTGTTAGGGTTACTTTGCAAGATAAGAAAAATGACAAATGAACTAAAAAGATTGAACCGTCCTCGTCAAGAAAGAGAAAACATAAAAAGAGAACGTGAAACATTGTACAAAGAATTTATACAGCTAACTATAGATGGTAAAGAGCAAACACAAAAAACATCTATACAACAGAACGAACAAGCAACAGAGGGGGGCAATTCAGCCCCAGACGCTTTAACGCAAGTGTTATCTGTTTTATCTACTGAATTAGTAACAAATGAAGTAAAGAAACAATTTGCTAAAGCCATAGAGGCTGATATAATAGAGATTACCCCACAAGGGATTAGGAAAAAAAATATAAGTAAAGCCCAATTAGCCTATTTCCTCCAAAAAATATACCAACCTAACCCGGACAACAAAGTCAAATTTCCAGATGCAGAATTAAGCAGATTGTTTGGAGAGAGTAGGTTAGGAAAAGCTGCCTCACAATTAATGGATAACAAAAATAACGGAGGTAAGCCCAAAGGATATGATACTATTGATAAGTTATTTGTAGATTAACAATAAAGCAATTCCTAAAATGGAGTTGCTTTTTAATTTTTGCATATTTAAGGACACCAATAGGGACACCAATAGGGACACCATAAAACCCTTTTTTTCATTTCCTTTACTCATTAACTTTGCACTTGCTTTCAATATGATAGAATGAATTGCAAGCACTATCAGAAAAAAGCAACAGGGCAAACAAGGGATGGACTTGCAAACAGACCAGACAGCCCCAACAATTAAATTTACAAAGTAATGTCAGAGGAATTAAAGCAGGTGGCAGACCTAATAACTGCTAACACTATCTTTTGCTCTAAAGAAGTCTTAACAAGTGATGAGGCGGCAAAATATTTGGGAATATCCAAAAGTTACCTTTACAAACTCACTATGGGGCAAAAAATACCCCACTATAAACCAATGGGTAAAATGTGCTATTTCAACCGTCTGGAATTAGAACAATGGCTACAAAACAACAGAATTGCAACAGAGGCAGAATTAAACCAACAAGCGCAAACCTACTGTATGGAGAAAGGGGGCAAGAAATGAACACGCCTAATATACGTTACTATGCCAAGATGGTAAATACAACTCCAAAAGGTAAGAAAACCCCTAAGTACACCATTACAGCACAAGCGGGCTATTATCCTCCAATGGAACTTTTGAGAGGTAGGGATGGACTTGTATCTATGAACTTGATGGAGAAACTAAAAGAGGGTAGTAATATCCCATCAATGAGGTTACAAGCAAAAAATAGCCTCAACTTTACAGGCTTAAAAGAATATTTTGAAGATGGTAAGTTAAGTGGTTACGCCTACGGATACCCTTTAGACAAACCCACTTACAGCAAGAATAACAAAACTAATCCCTTTTATGAGTACAAACAAGATGGGTATTTATTTATGGTCTATCAAGATAAGAAAGACCCTACAAACATAATCCCAACCTCTATAGAATTAGTTGTTTTAGAGGACGCAAAAGTGCTTATCAGTGCATATTGTAAGCAGTTAAAAATGGGCGGTTTTGATGAGGCTTTAGCAGCATTAAGATTACAATCCCTAAAAGGGTAACGTCCTGTAATAATATGTAGTTTATGGGCAAAATATGGTAACAAGTAAACAGATGTATGATAAAGTAAAACTCTGGATAGATAGGGCTATCATTGGGGAGCAATACGCCAATATAGCCAACTATCTGGACAACGCCAACACACATATAAACCACCAGACAGGAGAGATAAAGACATTTGGTAGTTTAGAGGGATTGAAAGTATCTATATTTGGGGGCGGTTTGTCTGTAACAGGGAGTTTGCCCAAATACTTGTATGGTAGTAACGCTTACTCTTTGGACAGACGCACAACAGCTCAAGCAATAGAAAAAATAAGTGATGCTTTACACCTACAAGTAAACGAGGCTAATGTTACAGGGCTTGAATTTGGTACAAACTTTCTAATGAAACACCAAGTTTCTGATTATCTTGCAAAATTAGGAAGTATGCCCAGATTAGGAAGATACCATTTTGACCCCTCAACCCTGTATTACAAAGGAACAGGAAAGCAGCAGCCTAAAGTATTTGTTTTCTATGACAAGTTACAAGATATTAAAGCAAAAGGAGCTGACTACCCAGATGCGTGGAAAGGAGAAAACCTTTTGAGATATGAAATGAGATTTAAAGGTAGGTTACCTCAACAATTAGAAGTACAAGAGGTTAAAGCCTCAACCTTGCACCAAGTACTTTTTTATGGAATGATGGTAAAACGCTACCAAGATAATTACTTTTCAATATCTAAGTTAAACCAAATAAAAACGGACGTTATGAGTGAAATTAAAACTGTTAGAGACGCTTTTAATGTGTTTGTAGCACGATTAATAAACCAGTCAGACCAAACGCAAATCGGGGACTTTTTGGATGAGTTAAAAGAAGCAGGTGTATTTGACGATAGAAAGAATTACACCAGACTTAAAAACAAAATTCAAGAAGTTGCAACAAATGCCAACATTACAATTTCTGATGAACTAATGAGAGAGTTGGATGATGAGATAAAAAATTGTGGGGCTTATGTGTGAGTGTGCAATGATGTAGAAATGATTTTGTCTTATAATAATATGTATATTGTTACCATATTTTGGTAACGAAAAAGAATAAAGTAAAATGAGTGTGCAATTTCTAAAGTAGATTAATTATAGATATGGGTAGAATAAAGGGAACTCCAAAGACAGGTGGAAGAAAAGCAGGAACACCCAATAAAACTACTACAGATATAAAAACGTGGGTTGCCAATATTCTGGATAGTGGACAAGGTGAATTTGCTAAGCGGTTGGCAAGACTTGATGATAGGGATTATATAAGAACCTATACCGGATTATTAGGCTATGTAATGCCTAAAATGTCACCCGCTACACCAGAAGATATATTAAGAAAAGAGCGAGATATGATGCAAGAGTTACTTTTATCAATGCCAGAGCAAATGATAGACAGAGTAACTAAACGATTGTATGAACTCCAAAACAAAGAGAACAATGAGGATAAAATTAAGTAGTGTGGATATTCTGGAAATTACCAAAGCCCTTAAAGGGGGGTGGCTTGATATGGATAAGGTAACAGGTTTAAAGACATTATTAGATGGTTACAACCCACCAAAGCAGATAACCCAAAGACAAATGCACTATTATTGTGAGTGCCTATATAAAGGATTAGGCTACACGCCTACCGATGAGGCTACAATAAATAAAATTTTGTTGTCAGAATTACCCGCCAATCTCAAAGAAAAAGAGGAAAGAGGTATAAATGATGGTAGCATATACAAAACGCTTGTTAGAAATGCTTTCTTTGGTATGATAGCAATAAGGGCTTTGGGTGGTAGTTACACTCCAAAGAATGAGGACTATAGTTTTTGTGAGGAAGAACCAGATTTTGAGTTATGAAAGAGAATAAAGAAGAAGTACAAAGTACAAGCTGCATTTATTCTTATGCTTGTAATACTTATCTTGAAAAAAATAATATTAGAAGAACAAGTAACAAATTACAAGCAAGATTATTTTTGTATCTTTGTAACGGCTTTGCTAAAGCCAACTATATTTTTGATTAGAGTGTTTGTGTAGTGATACACTTGCACTCTTTTTTTTGAGGGTAATATAAGTATCAAAAAGAGGTTATACGGTTGTCTTTTCCTACCCTTTGGCTACCCGTAAAAACAAAACAGACTGATAACCAATAAGTTATCAGTCTATATTTGTACCCAGACCCGGGCTCGAACCGGGATGGGTTGCCCCACTGGTGTTTGAGACCAGCGCGTCTACCTATTCCGCCATCTGGGCATGGCTGTTGTTTGAACAACGGGTGCAAAGGTAGAGAGAAAATCTGGATTTGGCAAATTTTTGAGGAATTATTTAATGACAATACTTTGAATAATGCATATTTGTAGTATTTTACAATAAAAGATTTGGAGGTATGAGTTATAAAAGGTATCTTTGGAGAAACAAATTCGGTTAGCTTAAATAGATAATGACTACGAAACAGAACAACTATTGCGTAATTCTTGCCGGTGGCAAGGGACGAAGACTATGGCCCTGCAGTAGAGATAAGCATCCAAAGCAATTTATAGACTTCTTTGGTGTGGGTCGTACTCAGCTTCAACAAACATTTGACCGCTTTGCAAATATTCTTCCAAAAGAGAACATTTATATTAATACCAGCTGTGATTATCTTGACCTTGTCAGAGAGCAGTTGCCTGAAGTGGCGGCCGACCATATCATGGCTGAGCCAATACACAGAAACACTGCGCCAAGTGTAGCATGGGCAGTGCATCGTATTATGATGTTCGATCCTAAAGCTAATATCATAATATCACCTTCTGATCATAATATTGTAAATGATGATGCTTTCTTTCGTAATATAAAAGAGGGATTATCGTTCGTTGAGAAGAATGATGCTATACTGACAATGGGTGTTAGTCCTACCCGACCAGAACCTGGATACGGATATATTCAGAAGGGCGTCTACACGGGTAATGGATATATATATAAGGTGCAAGCCTTTACTGAAAAGCCAGACCGAGAATTTGCACAAATGTTCATGGATAGTAAGGAGTGGTGTTGGAATACAGGTCTCTTCCTCTCTAACACAAACTATCTTCGTCAATGTCTCTATGGCTTCCTTCCTTCTGTTTTACGTGAAGGTGAAATGAGCAGTAAGATAACAACGATAGAGGATGAAGAGGCTTTCATACATGATAATTTCCCACGCTATCCTAACATTTCATTAGATTATGGTATCTTGGAGAAGTCGGAGAATGTTTATGTAATGAGGTGCGACTTTGGTTGGGCAGACCTTGGAACGTGGCATGGTGTTTATGAGTCACTAAGCAAGCGAGATGGCGATAATGTTGTCATAGACTCGGATGTTATCCTTGAAGATGCTGCCAATAATATCATAAAGCTCTCCAAAGGCAAATTAGGTGTCATCAACGGACTTGATGGCTATATCATTGCCGAAAAGGACAATGTATTACTTATCTGTAAGAAAGAAGATTCTTCTGCATTGGTAAGGAAATATGTGAATGAGGTACAGATAAAGAAGGGGGAAGAGTTTGTATAAATAAAAACCTCCCCCAACCCCTCCAAAGGAGGGGAGCAGCAAGTTTGGTAAAGGTGGGGAATACTTTGTTAAATGACTCTTCCATATATTAAGACAGGGATATGCAATGACAGTATATCCCTGTTTGATAAAATCACAACCGTATATAAAATCTTACTGCTACCTTCTAACTACTTCATATATTTATATTTATCGATAACAAAGACTTCTGATCTATTGTCAGAACTAATTCTTAAACTATCCACAGCATACATTCCGAACCATCCTCTATGCATATAAAGTATACCAGGAGTATTCTTTGAGGATTCAATATCATCAGATGTGCGAAAAACAAATTCTTCATTTGTCCCAAGTATCTTTATACGATAAAACAATTTCCTTCCCTTTCGCATTAATATACCAAGATACTCTTTTACAACAGCATCCCTTTCCACTACCTCTTTTACACCAAAATCTCGATTCACATAGCAGATTACAGGAGTAGTCACAGCTACCATTAATGGTATAAGAAAAGAATAGACAAGCATAAAAATAAAGAAAAAAAGAACTCTCTCCCCTGTGTTATTCTTCCTATACTTATATATCACGGTGGCAAGACTAAGGATAAGAGCAATACATGCAAATAGATACTTGTAATCACTATTTAAAAAGGAAAAAGGCAGTATTGTGTTACTTCCTATCTTTTCGAGATCAAAGACATGCAGAACTAACATGGAAAGCCCTGCAAAGATTAAACCTATTATCAAATAAACCAGTAACAAAAACAATATACCAAGAATCCTCTTTGCCGGCTTAACCCTATCTATATTTTCCCAACGATGCTCTTCGTCAATTAGCCAATCAGTCCATCTATCATCCCGTATATTCTTCATAGCGATTCTTTATAAGCAAAAACGGAGATATATACCTTATGATATATCTCCGTTTTGCTCGTTTTCTGTGTCAGCAACTATCACTTAATCCAATTCCTGAAAAGCCTTGAAAATCTTTGCAGCAATCTCCTTCTGCTCCTCAGCCTCAACCTGTACGTGATGCTTGAAATTAACATCAGCCTCACTGTTCATTGGCAAGAGGTGGATATGTGCATGATTAACCTCTAACCCCAAGACGACCTGTGCTACCTTCTTACATGGAAAGACTGTCTTTATAGCACGTGCAACCTTCTTTGCAAAAACCTCAAAGGCTGCAAGTTCCTCATCTTCCATATCAAAGATGTAGTCAACCTCCTTACGAGGAATAACAAGTGTATGTCCCTTTGTTACAGGATCAATGTCGAGAAAAGCATAGAACTGTTCGTTCTCTGCACACTTGTAGCTTGGAATCTCACCCGCTGCAATCTTACTGAATATTGTCATACAAACCTCCTTGTTTTAATGTTATGCATCAATTGAGATCTTATCAATGCGCAGAGTGATAGTACCACGAGGGATAGTGATTTCAACCTCATCGCCCACCTTCTTATTCAACAAGCCCTGTGCAATAGGAGTCTTGATTGAAATCTTATTCTGCTTTAGGTTAGCCTCTGTCTCACTAACAATCGTATACTTCATCTTAGCATTTGTCTTTACGTTTGTCATCTCAACAGTAGACATAATCTGTACGGCATCAGTGCTCAAACGTGACACATCAACAATCTTTGCTTGTGCCACGGTCATCTTCAATTCAGCAATACGTGCTTCAAGATGACGCTGTGCCTCCTTAGCAGCATCATACTCAGAATTCTCACTCAAGTCACCCTTATCGGCAGCTTCGGCAATAGCAGCAGATGCCTTGGGACGTTCAACAGATTCTAAATACTGCAAATCGGCTACGAGTTTGTCGTAACCTTCCTGTGACATATAAGCCATAATATCTTGTTTTAAAAATTAATCGTTTTTCAATAGACATAAAAAAGATAGAATTCCAACATCAATCTCACTGAATGTCGGAATCCCATATCCTTAAACGTCTTAATCCTTTTATTTTTTGCAAAGATAGGCTTAAAAAATGACATAACAAAGTTTTAACGGATAAAAATGCTTTTTTATAAGCTATATTTCAACTTTTCTTTCAGACTTTAGTCTTTCTTTCAGGTTATATTCAACTTTCTTTATATAAATCCTCTTTACATTACATCCGCTATTGCCATCACTTCCTTATCCTTCTTACATCTATCTCTTTCAGCAATACAAAGACCTTAGCTTTCTTTTCATTGAAATCACTTGCAAATATAAAAAATACTATCTATATTTGCGACATATATATATCATGACAAGCAAGTGTGCTTAAAAACCCAAGTTTCATTTATTTATAGGAGATTTTATTATGAAAGCATTTGCAATGTTAGGAATCGGAAAGGCTGGTTGGATAAAGAAAGACCGCCCTGTATGTGGACCGATGGATGCCATTGTTAGACCATTGGCGGTAGCTCCTTGTACCTCTGACGTACATACCGTTTGGGAAGGAGCTATCGGAGAGAGAAAAAACATGATTCTCGGACACGAAGCTACAGGCGAAGTCGTTGAGGTTGGATCAATGGTAAAGGACTTCAAACCGGGAGACAGAGTACTTGTTCCAGCTATCACACCCGATTGGAATTCGTTAGAAGCACAGGCTGGGTATTCCATGCACTCGAATGGCATGCTGGCAGGTTGGAAGTTCTCTAACTTCAAAGATGGTGTCTTTGCAGAATACTTCCATGTCAATGATGCCGATGGCAATTTGGCTTTAATTCCAGAAGGACTTGACCCAGTTGATGCCGTTATGCTCTCAGACATGGTACCTACAGGCTTCCACGGAGTAGAGCTTGCTGACGTAAAGTTCGGAGATGAAGTCCTCGTTATCGGGATTGGTCCTGTTGGTCTGATGGCTGTGGCTGGTGCAGCGCTTGCTGGTGCATCCTATGTCTATGCTGTGGGTAGTAGAAAGGTTTGTGCTGATGCAGCACGTAAGTATGGAGCAAATGAGATTATCGACTACCATAATGGTCCTATTGCCGAACAAGTGATGAAACTAACTAAGGGACGTGGCGTTGATCGTATCGTCATTGCAGGCGGAACAGTTGACACCTTTGCAGAAGCTGTCACTGTACTCAAACCGGGTGGAACTATCGGTAACGTCAACTATCTCGGTTCTGGAGAAACGATTAATATTCCTCGTGTTGAGTGGGGTGTTGGTATGGGACACAAGACCATTAGAGGCGGATTGATGCCGGGTGGTCGCCTCCGTATGGAAAAACTCGCCAAACTGGTTACGTCAGGTAGACTGAACCTATCATATCTTGTGACGCATCGCTTCAATGGTTTTGACCATATGGAAGAATCACTTAACCTGATGAAGGACAAACCACGCGATCTCATCAAGCCTGTTGTGGTAATTGATGATAAATTATATTAAACTATCATTTTGTCATATAAACTACTTGATATAAATCAATAATACATCATATACTAAAAAAAGACATTGGAAAAGTTGCAAATATAAAAAATACTCTTTATCTTTGCAACGTGTTTTTCATAGTATTAGATTTAAGGTTAACAAAGGTTGGACTACAGCGGTAGTCCTTTTTTTATGTCTTTAAGTCTGGTACCACAAACATTTTATCGGTAAATACTGGCTTACAGAACTTATCAATATTAACCGATAAGCATACTCCCAACAAGCTACATATTCTTATCTTATTATAAGAATAACAACCAACAAAACTCAATTCAACCATTTCCAACAACACTTTTAACATCCAACACATCTCGTGCTGGTGCTTAGCACCTATGGTGCGGAGGGTAAGCACCAATGGTGCGGAGCTCTTAACGCATTGTAAGATGTAGCCAAGCTGAGAACAACTTATTGTTAGCTAAGAGCTACGATATTAACTCTTTAGAAGATAACAAAAACATATATAGGCTGCTACAGACGCCAATGAGCATCTGTAACAGCCTATATTCATTATTTAGTTATACTTTCCTTTAAGGTATCATCTACCTTTCACCATTTCCAAGAAGTATTCATGCACACGCATATCACTATCCAATTCTGGATGAAAAGCAGTAACAAGTTGGTTTCCTTGGCGAGCAGCTACGATATGACCTTCAACCTCTGAAAGGGTTTCTACCTCATCAGCAGACTCCTTTATATAAGGTGCACGAATGAAAGTCATTGGGATATCGCCATCAATCCCCTTAAAAGGAGCCTCCGTATGGAAACTACCCAACTGACGACCATAGGCGTTACGAGCAGCAGTCATACGCATTGTGCCCAATCGAGGAGGAACTGGAGCAGACGGACTATTCCCCTCTACCTCACGAGCAAGGAGTATTAAACCCGCACAAGTACCAAAGACTGGCAATCCTGCTTCTATAGCTTCACGGATAGGATCAAGCAAACCGAGGTCACGAAGGAGCTTTCCTTGCGTGGTACTCTCACCACCTGGGATTATCAATCCATCTTTCTCCTGTTGCCAATCCTCCAATCGGCGCACTTCAAAGCAATCAACACCCAACTTATTGAGCATCATTTCATGCTCTAAGAATGCTCCCTGCAGGGCAAGAACGGCAATTCTCATTGTCCACGCTCAGCCATGAGCACTTCAATTTCATGCTCGTTGATACCAACCATAGCCTCACCCAAGTCTTCTGACAATGCTGCCAACTCCTTAGGGTTATTATAGTTTGTAACTGCCTTAACGATAGCTGCAGCACGCTTAGCTGGGTCACCACTCTTGAAGATACCAGAACCAACAAACACACCTTCAGCACCTAACTGCATCATCAATGCAGCATCAGCAGGAGTTGCCACACCACCCGCAGCGAAATTCACTACAGGAAGCTTACCATTCTCATGTACATACTTCACGAGGTCGTACGGAGCCTGCAACTGCTTAGCAGCCTCAAAGAGTTCGTCCTCACGCTTACTAACGAGTTCACGAATCTGACTCTGCATCAAACGCATATGGCTAACAGCCTGCACAACATCACCTGTACCAGGTTCACCCTTTGTACGAATCATCGTTGCACCCTCTGCAATACGGCGCAATGCTTCGCTCAAATTACGTGCACCACAAACGAATGGCACCTCAAATTGTGTTTTGTCAATATGATAGATATTATCAGCAGGAGATAGAACTTCGCTTTCATCAATGTAATCAATCTCAATCGCCTGTAGAATCTGCGCCTCAGCGATATGACCAATACGGCACTTTGCCATTACAGGAATCGTCACAGCCTCCTGAATGCCTTTAATCATCTTTGGGTCACTCATGCGCGAAACGCCACCAGCAGCACGAATATCAGCTGGGATACGTTCCAATGCCATTACAGCACAAGCACCTGCAGCCTCAGCGATACGCGCCTGCTCTGGTGTTGTTACGTCCATGATTACACCGCCCTTTAACATCTGAGCGAGGTTGCGGTTTAGTTCTTGTCTATTTGCCATATTACTTTAATTTTTTAGATTTCTACCATGTTTCACTCACGAATGAGTGTACATGAAGATGTTATATGTGTTAGTTAATATTAGAAATTCCTTTTAAAACGATGAGAAAAGCGTAAGAACAACACACAGATTTATGAGCTTTAAAAGCCTACATGTTGCCCCCTACTTTATCCCGTTAGGCTCTCCCCTCCTTTGGAGGGGCTGGGGGAGGTCCCCCCTACGACCTTCGCCACTCACTCGGAGTCTGTCCCATCTGCTTCTTAAAGAACTTAGAGAACTGAGCTTGTGAGGCAAAACCATGCTCATATGCAATCTCTTGAATGGTCTTCTGTGTCGTTCGAAGCTGACAGGCAAGTGCCTCTGCCAGTGTATGATCAATGATACATTTGGGAGATTTACCAGATATTCTATGCGCCACCTGCGACAGATAACGTGGAGAAACATTCAGACAGTCAGCATAAAAGGCAACATCACGATTCGTATGATAATGCAACTGAACAGCTTCTAAGAATTCATTATACAGCTGACTACTCCGTCCACTGATATCACTCTTCCTTGCTACAAGCGTTCTGACATACTCCCGAGCATGTTGTAACGCTTCATCCATCGGCTCGTCTTGACTAAGATAGACTGCAAGTGCTGATGAAAAACTATTGGCAAGACCATGCTGTAAAGGGTCGTCCAACACAAATGAGCGTACAGTTCGACGTCCTTCTCCTTTCAACGAAGAACAATCAAAGATTCTTTCAGCCTCTCCTTCACGCAGAATGACAAGCGTACAAAGTGGCAGTAAACGACAACGTATCTGTGTTATCACGTCATCTGTCATCAATCTGTCACCATTACTTGCCGTCACTATTGGGTCATATATAATATGGTGAGGACGATACTTCAACAGTGCATCCACCACGACAGTCAAGGTCTCTATGGTTCTAATCATTCCCACCTTTACCGTATCAGGCTGCATATCATTGATAATCGCCTCAATCTGTCCTCTAACAATCTCCGCAGGAAGGTCATAGAAAGCCTGAATACCCAAGGTATTCTGCACCGTGACAGACGTTACAGCCGACACAGCATAGCCTCCTAAGGTTGCTATCGTTCTGATATCAGCCTGCACACCAGAGCCACCAGTGCTATCTGAACCTGTTATTGTGAGAATTGTCTTCAACAGTTTAGGTTTATTGTTTTGCATACAAAGTAAATTGAAAATATTGAAACCTGCAAGAGTTATTCCTAAATTGACAAGAAAAACTACATTTCTGACTTTTATTAGGCTTATCAGTCTGATTAACCTTATTAGCCTTACAGCAATCAAAAAACTTATAGACTCACCTACATCAAAGGAATCTATCCACCCTATTATCATCCAATTTCATTGAAAACCTTTTCATTTTAAGACTTCGAAAACTTGTAGATAAGAATTTGAAAAATCATTACATAACTTCAATTAAAACATCTGTAAATAATGGCAAAAACACATATAAGAAGCAGGTTTGCAACCAACTGTAAATCAATTAGTTATAAAACGGTATAAAAAAAAGGGGCTTAATTGGACTTCAAAAGGGCGTTAATAAGGGTCTTAAAGGGCACCTTTTGCAAGCCAAAAGGGCGTCTTTAAGAAGCCCAAAGAGCATGTATTGGTTTTGAACTACACGAAAATAGTTTACAAACCTCAAGTAATAAGGGAATAAGTTGTTTGTGAAGACAGATAGACTTCGTATCTAATGACATTTATCATGTAGTTTATCCCCCTTTATAAAACCATCTTATTGGAGGTAATTATACCGGTGTTGGGTGATGGTTATTGGGTGTTGAGGGATGGTTATTGGGTGTTGAGCCTTTATAAAACAATCTTATTGGAGGAAATCATACCATGTATGTGGATGAATCTCATTCTATTAACAACCTATGTATTTAACGGAAGAACCTTCACAATACCTACTATTAGGTATTGACACGTTTATAAAAAAAACATAACTTTGCAAAGTTATTTACAAACCATATAATAACATAATGAAGAAATATTTACTAATCTTGACCGCCATGTTATGCTCTCTTGTATCCATGGCACAAAACACCGACGCAATGCTCTTCGGTGATGTGAAGGCAAAAGAAGGTGGAAAGCACCTTTCTCATGCCGTAATCCAAGTAAAAGGTACGAACCTTAAAACTCAATGCGATGCTTCGGGTCACTTTAAATTAAGTAATCTTCCTGTAGGAAGGCAAGTTATCATAGCTACACTCGCTGGATATCAGCAGCAGGAAAAAGAGGTAGATATGGTTAATAATAAAGGTTCTGAAGTCTACTTTGAACTGGAAAAAGACCCATTGGAGTTAAGCCAGGTCGTTGTAACTGGTACTCGTACCAGCCACTTTGTAAAGGATGTTCCTATCCGTACAGAGGTTCTGACATCACAGGCTATCACTAAGAAGAATGCCCAGAACTTATACGAAGCACTTGAAGGTGTACCAGGCATCCGCGTAGAACAGCAGTGCCAGTTCTGTAATTTCTCAGAGGTTCGTATGCAAGGATTGGGTGCTGAGCACACACAGGTACTCATTGATGGTGAGCCAATCTACTCTGGTCTTGCCGGTGTTTACGGTTTGCAGCAGATTGGAACCAATGACATCGACCGCCTTGAGGTAGTTAAGGGTGCCGGTTCAGCCCTCTATGGAAGTAGTGCCGTTGCTGGTGCTATCAACATTATCTCAAAGGAACCAACCTTTGAGCCATCTGTTAATGGTGATATTCAGTTCGGAAACTTTGGCTTCAAGAGCTATAAGGGTTCTGGATCTATGCGTTATAACAACATCGGTCTGAGTGTATTCGCACAGCGTACACAGATGGATGCTATCGACCGCACACAGAATGGTCTGACACGTAAGGAAGTAAAGAACAAGGATGGTATCTCTGATCGCGTAGATGAGACGATGAATAACCTTGGTTTCAGCCTTTACTTCTATCAGCCTTTTGCTAAGAACGATAAGCTCGTACTGCGTGGTAAGGCGATTGATGAGCACCGTTTCGGTGGTGTCATGACGAATGATCAATATATGAACCCATACACTGACGGTACAGAAGACATCCGTACCAACCGTCTTTCAGCTGACCTTGCTTACACCTTGCCTATCGGTAAGCACTCAGAATTGAACCTCACGACAGCGTATGTATATCATAAACGTCAGGCAACAAACGATACCTTCCTCCATGACTACATGGACTCTCACAAGGATCCAGCACATCCAGACCAAGATGGTGCAGAACCTGACGTTTCTATGATGCGTCCATACATTGCTAAGGAGAATACGGTGACACCATCTATCACCTTCACTTCTATCCTTGGCAACCATACATTGCTTGGTGGTGTACAGGGTTATTTCACTC
>ERZ773013.362-NODE-362-length-28766-cov-4.483996_pt1 | contig 28766 bp, 15 predicted proteins | sample MGYA00511670_ERZ773013 | MGnify/ENA primary metagenome ERZ773013 (study PRJEB29015, sample SAMEA2738120) | human oral metagenome | biome: human oral; feature: human-associated habitat; material: saliva | place: China | collected 2257 ... | reverse complement strand
AGCCAGCAAATCGCCCACAATCTTGGGTCCTTCGGCTACAAACATACCGTGTTTTACACGTCCTTTCTTTGTTTCGAGTGCTCTGATGAGCTTTATTTTGTTCTTCGATATCACTCCACAAAAATACAAAAAACTCTCTGTTTGCACGCTTTTACTGCCAACTTTTTAGTATCTTTGCGCAAAAAATCAGCAGTATTAATGTTTCGGATAAAGGTTTTCCCTACATATTTCTTTCTGTTTTTTGCTATTGCAGCAACATTTTTAGCATCGTGTTCCACCGATAAGTTTGTGCCAGATGGCAGTTATCTGCTCGACAAAGTGGAACTTCGCTCTGATGCAGCCGACTTCAATGCGTCGCAATTGGCACAATATGTACGGCAGAAAGAAAACTCCCGATGGTTCTCTTTCTTCAAAATACCTCTTGGCACTTACTCTTTAGCTGGGCGAGACACCACGAAATGGATTAACAGAACACTGCAACGCATTGGCGAAAAGCCCGTTTACTACGACACGTTGCAGGCTCGCCTGTCGTGCGAAGACCTCCGATTGGCAATGAACAACATGGGATACATGAACGCCCGCGTGGTTTTCAGCACCAAGGTAAGGGGGAAAAAGCTCAAGGCAATATACACGTTGGTGCCCGGCGAACCGTTTATGATAGACCATTTCGCCTACGACATTCAAGATTCGGTTATTGCCGACATTCTGAAACCAACGCTTTCGCAAGGCATCAACACCGATCGACCGCACCAATTCACCGTTGAGGCTCTCGACAACGAACGAAAGCGCATTACAAAGATACTGAACGACCAAGGCTATTACCGCTTCAACAAAGACTATATCTACTATACGGCAGACTCGATACGGGGTTCGCATGGTGTAGATGTTACGCTTCATCTTACAAAATACAGGGCTACGGACACGGCAACGCCTACTCTACACCCCCGTTACATGATTGGAAGCGTGAACATCATACCCGGCGACTCTACCGGATTGCACCTTCGGCGCAGCATCATTGCCGACAACACGCTCATAGAACCCGGAAAATATTTCTCGGCAACCGACCTTCGGACTACTTACAACAACTTTGCGAGGTTGGGAGCCATACGCTACACCGACATAGAATTCAGGGAAATGCCTCAGTTCGACTCCATTGCCATTGGCAAAATATTCGACTATACACCGACATCACTGCGTTTCCTGGAAACCAACATTAAACTTTCGCCCACCAAGCCCAACACTGTTGCATTCCAGCCCGAGGGCACCAACACTGCGGGCGACCTTGGAGCAGCTGCCGTTCTCACCTATCAGAACCGCAATCTGTTCCATGGCAGCGAGCTGTTCAGCATCGAACTGCGTGCCGCTTTCGAGGCTATCAAGGGCTTGGAGGGCTATTCCAACCACAACTACGAGGAGTATGGCGTGCAGGCTCGACTGCAATTCCCACGCTTTCTCTCTCCCTTTTCCACGCGAGAGTTCCGTCGTCGCAGCAACGCAACGTCCGAACTGTCGGTTGGCTGGGACTTCCAGGATCGCCCGGAGTTCCACCGCCGTGTCTTTTCGGCAGCCTGGAAATACAACTGGAGCAACGTCCGACGCCATCTGAACTACGAACTCGAGATACCAGACCTTAGCTATGTGTACATGCCATGGATTAGCGAGCGCTTCAAGGCAGACTATCTCGACAATGTTTCTAACCGCAACGCCATACTGCGCTATAACTATGAAGACCTGTTCATCATGCGGTCGGGCTTCAGCGTAAGTTATAATCGCAACGACGACATAGCCATCAAGGCCAAGATAGAGTCGGCAGGAAACTTGCTTTCGTTGGCTAACGCCGTATCAAAGTTTAAGAAAAATGAGCAGGGACAGTCTAAAATCTTCAACATTGCCTACGCCCAGTATCTTAAATTCGACTTTGCTTTCACGCGCGTCCTGCGTTTCGACCCTCGCAACTCGCTTGCCTTGCATGCCGATTTCGGCATTGCCTATCCCTACGGAAACAGCAAGGTGCTGCCTTTCGAGAAGCGTTACATAGCCGGTGGACCTAACTCGGTGCGCGGCTGGAGCGTCAGAGAATTGGGGCCGGGTAGTTTTCGTGGCACCGATGGGCGCATAGACTTCATCAACCAGACGGGAGATTTAAGGCTGAACCTCAGTTCCGAATACAGAACACACTTGTTTTGGAAGTTCGATGGGGCAGCCTTTGTAGATGCAGGCAACATCTGGACACTGCGAGAATATGCCGAGCAGCCTGGAGGACAGTTCCATTTCGGCAAGTTTCTCAAGCAAATTGCAGTAGCCTACGGTTTAGGACTGCGCCTCAACTTCGACTACTTCGTGCTGCGTTTCGATGCCGGCATGAAAGCCATAGACCCTGCCTACTCGTCGGGAAAGGGGCACTACCCTATCGTTAATCCCAAGTTCAGTCGTGACTTTACGTTCCATTTCGCTGTCGGATTGCCGTTCTAAACAAGCTGACTTCACGGGTTGAATAACTTAATTACTTTTACAACAAATTAGAAAACAATGCTGAAATTTATATCATTTGGAAGCGGAAGCAGTGGCAACGCATATCTTTTATATACCGAAACCGATGGAATCGTGATTGATTGCGGCATCGGCATACGGTCGATGAAGAGGTTTATGCAGAGCTACGGACTAAACTTATCGATGATTCACAACATTCTTGTTACGCACGACCATGCCGACCACATCAAGTCGGTGGGCAGCATAAGCGATCGTCTTGCCATTCCGGTCTACTCTACACGGACAGTCCACGAGGGAATAGCAAGGAACTGGTGTGTAAAGAAGAAGGTTGCGCCCGAACAAGTACGATATGTTGAGAAAGGAAAGACACAGCAAATAGGCGACTTTACCGTTACTCCTTTTGCCGTCCCGCACGACAGTCTCGACTGCGTGGGGTACTGTGTGCAATGCCAAGGCGTTACTTTTACGCTCGTAACCGACTGCGGACACATTACAGAAGAGATTTGTGCGTTCGTGGCAAAAGCCAACTACTTGGTTATTGAAGCCAACCACGAATTGGAAAAACTTATGGCTGGACCCTATCCGCAGCATCTAAAAACTCGCATAACCAGCAACACAGGACATTTAAGCAACGCCGAATGCGCCCGAACCATAGTGGAGAACGCTACAGAAGAGCTGAAACACGTATGGCTCTGCCACCTTAGCGATGAGAACAATCACCCCGAATTGGCACGAATAGCAGTTGCGAACGAGATGGAAAGACACGGATTGGTACCGGGCGTAGACTTTATTGTAGAAGTGTTGCGACGCAAGATACCCAGCGAAATATACGAATTGAAATAACACATATTTATATTCGCCCAACTGAAGCCCCCGCAACACACTCCTCTGAAAGGGAGGGGCAGTTCCACGAGACAGGTAGGACAGAGTTTCCGCCAGCCGTTACACCTTATTATATATGTGTTTGCCAACATTCAACAACACGCCAAAGGACATACCCAAGGCGGTAAGGGCACAATTCACCCTCCCCATAACCTGCAGGTACCAAATGGTTAAAACAAAATGAAACGTGATAAACCGTATCCATGCTGTGTGGAAAACACAACATCGCTTTGCGTATTCGAGGACGCCATGGCACGATGGACAGAGCCTTACGGCATTGCAACTGCCACGCCATATCAACGAAATGACTTTGCCACTAAACAACCCTGACTTTGCGAAAGTGGTTCAAACAAAAAACAATGTGTGCGTCTTTACATTGCAAAAGAGCCTGTTTTGCGTGGCAAAACAGGCTCTTTTCTTCACGAAAAGTACATATAAAATATGAAAAACGGAAAAATGTAGCGATAACATTATCAATCAAAGACTTAAAAGGACTTTTGGAAGCAGCGTAATGCCAAACGTGTACGGTCTTTATGCCAAACAGTGACAGCGTTCCGTCTCCTATTCGTAACCCCTGCAAGGGTAATGATAGATAGGTGGAAAATCAAGGAAATTCGCTCTGAAATAGGCTGTTAGGCTGAAAATTTCCACCCGTCGGTTTCTTATTCCGCGTTCCCCTCGATTTGCTTAGTGGACAACTGCTCCACAGTAAATAATTTTGCAAACAAAAGGAACAAAAGCAATGAGAAGTACATTTTCAGTCATCTTCTATTTGAAGAAAGACAAGGTAAAGAAAGACGGTACGTCACCTATCATGGGGCGTATCACCGTGGACGGAACACAGGCACAGTTCAGCTGCAAGCTCTCCATTGATTCAAACCTCTGGGGCGTCAAGGGTGGTCGTGCAGTTGGCAAGAGTGTAACGGCACGGGAGACCAACCGGATGCTTGACAAACTCCGTGCAGGTATCACAAGGCATTATCAGGAAATCATGGAGCGCGACAGCTTTGTCACGGCCGAGAAAGTCAGGAATGCTTTCCTTGGCTTGGAATACCGCTGCCAGACGCTCATAAAGATTTATGGCCACTTCATGGAAGATTATGCCAAGAAAGTCGACTGCGGCATGAAAGCAAAAAGCACATTGACGAAATACCATGCCGTATACAGTCACCTAAAGGACTTCCTGCAATCACGCTATCATGTGAGTGACATTGCATTGAAAGAAATTCAACCAACATTCATCACCGATTTTGAGACTTACCTGCTTGCAGAAAAACACCTGCATTGCAACTCTGTCTGGGTATATTCCTGTCCCGTCCGTATGCTGCTGCACAGGGCGGTAGAAAACGGCTGGCTGATGCGTTATCCATTCCCTGACTGCAGTGTGCCGAAAGAGGAAACAGAAAAAGGATTCCTTACCAAAGAGGAACTCGGACAGCTTATCAACGCCCCGAAGATGAACTTCAAGCGGACATTCATCCGCGATCTGTTCCTCTTCTGCGCTTTCACGGGATTGGCTTACATAGACCTGAAGAACCTTCGGGAGGAAAATATCGTGTCCAACCCGCTCGACGGCAGCGTATGGATACACACCCATCGGCAAAAGACCGGTGTGGAAACGAATGTTCGCCTGCTCGACATTCCCCTTCAAATCATGAAGAAGTACAAAGGCCTGTGCGACGACGGGCGTGTCTTTCCCGTTCCGTCCTATAATTCCTGCAAAATGATACTACGTACCGTCATGAAGAAATGCTGCATCCACAAACACATTACTTGGCACATGGCGCGCCATACGATGGCAACGGTGGTATGCCTTTCCAACGGCATGCCTATCGAGTCTGTCAGCAGCGTACTGGGGCACAAATGTATCTCCAGCACACAGATATACGCCAAGATTACCAACGAGAAGCTGAACAAGGAAATGAATGTACTATCTGAAAAACTTGCTGATATTGGTGAATTTGTCACCTCTGAGGCTTTCGTGTAATGATGTCAATACCTTTTATAGATATATCCGAATACAACACCTATAATATTATAAGGAGGAACGAACTATGAAACAACGAGACATCATTTATTTGAAAGAGAATGAGTTTTGCATCACGGGTGCCGCCATCTGGATGAGCGAGTGGGAACTGGCGGAACTCTTCTACGCCACGCAGGGTGAGATACGGGCAGCCATCAATCGCATGCTGAAAGATGGTGCGATACCGGCCTGCCACAGCACGAGATATATGCCTCTTGAAAACGGTCATGCTGCCGAGGTCTATTCCTTGGAGGCCATCATTGCCATTTCCTTTTATCTACATACGGGATTTGCGGCAAAGTTTCGCAGGTGGATAATACAACGGATAACAAGAGAGAACAAACAGGCTGCCTCTCTCATGCTTTGCATCAGTAGCGGATTGGAATGCTGAATCGACAAGCATAGCAACATATCATCTGAATACGCTATTCAAGAAATAAAATCCGAGAAACAAAAAGGAACGACAACGGGCGGACGGTTTTCACCAGAAAAACTGTCCGCCCGAGTTATTTTCTGTCATTTTGTTGTCTCTTTTGTCTCCGTAACGACGCCACAAGCTGCCACATGCTACCAAAACAGACCGAGAATGCTGATAATGCTATAATTTTGTAATGTATTCATTAAACAAAACAGAAATGGAAGTAATTATCATTGAGAAAAAGACATTCGAGAAGATCGTATCGGATGCTCTTGCTTTGGAAAAACAAGTCAACGCGCTCTGTGCGATGAACAACGGAAAACCAGCGAATGCTTGGCTGGACGGTGAAGGCGTCTGCCGTCGGTTGCACATCAGTCCCCGCCGCCTGCAGACACTCAGAAACAGTAGGCGTCTGAACTATGCCCAAATAGGACGTAAGTTCTATTACAAGGCAAAGGATATCGAGGACTTTCTGCTAAGCTGCAAAGAAGAGACCCATAAACAAGAAAAAATATGACACCGCTATATCCACAGACAAATGAAAGAAAATGTATTGACCGAACAAGACGAACCGATATTCTCCCTGCTCCACTCTTTCGAGAATATTCATAAGGGACTATCATCTCTTTTGGGGAATTGCCGCCCACCACTCAACGGCGAGCGGTATCTCACCGACAGGGACGTATCGGCACTGCTGCGGGTCAGTCGCAGAACCCTGCAGGAGTACCGGCACAGCGGCAACCTTCCCTTTTTCCGTTTAGGCGGGAAAATCCTTTACAGGGAAAGTGACCTGCAAAAAATGCTTGGGAGACGTTGCCACAGTCTATCCGACAATTCAGGTATAAGTTCACTAAAATGATGAATATGGAAGTAATCACAATAGAAAGCGTCGCCTATCAGCAGCTGATGGGCCGCATCGAAAGCATTGCCTCTCATATTGAAAGACTGGAGGCAACCCGAAGTGTGCAAGGGATTCCCGACCCCCTGCTTAACACCCGTGAAGCAGCGGAAATCCTGCATATCAGTACCCGAACCCTGCAACGCCTGCGCAGCGAGAAGCGTATCGACTTCGTCATCCTGCGCGGCAAGTATCTCTATTCCGCCCGCGAAGTCGGGCGCATCATCGATGAGGGACGTCTCAAGGGCGATCCTGCCACCATCGAGGAACTACGGCATCATTTCAACCTGCGTACAGGTAAAGTCTCACCTAAATGATTGTATATGAGGAACAGAGACTATGACACGAGGCTTTTAGAAATGATGCGAGACATCTCGGAACACCTCAACAGACAGGACAAAGAATTGGAGTTGATCGTGCATAAGATTGATGAGGAACTGCATGCTTCGCATCAAGAAGAGTGTGAGCATCTGTTGGACAACCAAGACCTATGTGACCTCCTTCACGTCAGCAAACGGACCTTGCAGCGTTACCGCACTTCGAAAATGATTCCCTATTTTCAGCTGAAGCATAAGATCTATTATAAGCTCCACGATGTGCATGACTTTATCGAAAAGTATATAAAACCGTCAGGTAGGAAGCTACCGGACACAATGGAACAATTCAAAATATGATAAGGGCTTATGATGAATGATTGAATAAATAAATAAACAAACAATCAATGAATAAACAACAAAATAAACGTAAGTGAAAATGGCAAAGAAAACAAAAGAACAGGACGTCTTGCTCGTCCGCGACGAGAAGACGGGAGAGATCGGTGTCATCGCCGGCCTCGGCAGTGACGGAACACCCAAGCGTGTGCCTCCGAAAGTGGAACACGCTCAGGACTTCCTGAAGTTCGATCGCGGGGGCGACATCTTGGACAACTTCTTCCTCAACTTCATGCGGCAGTGCAAGGAGCCCTCCCGCTTCGGCTTCTACCGTGTGGCGGCCGAGCAGGCGGACAAACTCATCGAAGTGATGAAAGACCTGCTCAAAAATCCCGAGGGCAACCGCGAACTGCTCGCCCCGCACAAAATCGACATGACGCCTTATCATAAGGCAGTACAGGAAGAACAACAACAAAGTCAACAGCAAAATCAACAACCCACAAATCCCACAGAAGAAATGAAAGAGAAACAGGAACAGCCGCAGAAGGCACAAGGTGCCGCCGGTCAAGAGAAAACGAATGACGGCAACGGTCAGAAAAAGGAAAGTACCTACAAGCCCATCGACGAGAGCAAAATCAACTGGCAGGAGCTGGAAGAGAAATGGGGCATCAAACGCGACGAGCTGGAGAAGTCGGGCGATTTGAAACGGATGCTCAACTATGGCAAGTCCGACTTGGTGAGTGTCGCCCCGAAATTCGACGGACAGACTTTCGAGACCGCCGCCCGTCTCGCCTTCAAGGTGCAGGAAGACGGCACGGTGCGCCTTGTACCGCACTTGGTGCAGACAGCTCCTAACCTCGACCTCGAATACAAGGGGCACCGTTTCACCGAGGAGGATAAGCGCAACCTGAAAGAGACGGGCAACCTCGGCCGTATCGTAAACCTTGCGAACACCGAAACAGGTGAGCTCAAACCTTCATTCGTGAGTATCGACCGCCAGACCCATGAGCTGATCGATATCGCCGCCAACCGGGTGCGCATGCGCGACACCATCGGCAAGACGGTGCTCTCTGAGACCGAAAAAGCCCTGCTGCTGACAGGTGCGCCGCTCAAAGGCAAGGAGATTGAATTGGAGAACGGTCGCAAATTCACCGTCACCCTGCAAGTGAATGTCGAGCAGCGCGGCGTCGAGTTTGTTCCCGGCAGCGGGCGCAGCCCGAGAAAGCAGCAACGACAGGACGGCAACACCACACAGGGACAGAAGGGCGAAAGTCCCAAGCAGCGCGAGAACCGCTGGACAACCGATGACGGCAAGATACGCCCCATCGGCAAGTGGAAGAATATTCAGTTCAGCGACGAACAGAAGAAGGACTACTGCCAAGGCAAAGCCGTCAAGTTGGAGAACGTACTCGACAAGAAAGGGCGACCCTGCACGATGTACCTCAAGTTCAACTACGATAAAGGCCGTCCCTTTACCCACAGCCAAAATCCCGACCTCGCCCAAAACGTTGCCCCATCCAATGAAAGCCGCGTGCAGGTCGCCGTCAACAACGAGGGCAAGACCAACGAGGCGACCAAGCACATACAGCAGCCCATCGAGAAAGGACAGGTCGCCCCGAAAAACGAACAGCAGGCACAGCAGCAGAAGAATGAACCCAAGAAAGCCAAGGGCATCCGCATGTAGCCCCGGTGCCGACCACTAATATCCAATACAGTATCCATCATCAAGAAACAACATCAACAATAAAAAGAAAACAAAATGAAGACAATCATTGCAGAAAAGCCGAGCGTCGCCCGCGAGATAGCCCGCGTGGTGGACGCCCGCAAACGGGAAGAAGGTTATTTCACGGGCAACGGCTATGCCGTGACGTGGGCATTCGGACACCTTGTGCAGCTCGCCCTGCCCGAAGCCTACGGCATAAAAGGCTTTAACCGCGACGCCCTGCCTGTCATCCCCGAGGCGTTCAAGCTTGTCGCCAGAGCAGAAAAGACAGAGAAAGGCAGCAAGCCCGACAGCGGCGTACTCAAACAAATCGACATCATCCGGCGGCTCTTTGAAGAGAGCGAGCGCATTATCGTGGCGACCGATGCCGGACGCGAAGGCGAACTCATCTTCCGCTATCTCTACCAATACATCAACTGCCACACGCCTTTCGACCGCCTGTGGATCAGCTCGCTGACCGACAAGGCCGTCCGCGAGGGACTCAATAACCTGCGTAATGGAGCAGACTACGACAACCTCTACCTTGCCGCCCGTGCCCGCAGCGAAGCCGACTGGCTCGTGGGCATCAACGGCACGCAGGCGCTCAGCCTTGCCGCCGGTCGGGGCACCTACTCCGTCGGTCGCGTACAGACACCCACGCTGGCGATGGTCTGCGCCCGCTATTGGGAGAACAGACGCTTTACGCCCGAAACCTTCTGGCAGCTCCATCTTGCCGTGAAAGGCGAAGGGGAAGAGGTGGTGAAATTCACCTCCGAGGAAAAGTGGAAGGACGGCGAAGCGGCAAACGGCCTTTACAAGCGTATCAAGGAAACATGCAAAGAAGTCCGTATCGTACAGGTAGAGTGTAAGCAGAAGACCGAAGAGCCGCCCTTGCTCTACGACCTTACTACGCTGCAAAAGGAAGCCAACAGCCGCTACGGGCTCACGGCGGAGCAGACGCTCGCCATCGCCCAGAAACTTTACGAAACCAAGCTCATCACCTATCCACGCACGAGCAGCCGTTATATTCCCGACGATGTTTTCGAGACCATCCCCAAGCTGCTCGAAAAGCTGCAACGCGACGAACAGTTGGGAAGTCATGTCAGCCGTCTGGGTACGCTCGCCCGTCGTAGCGTGGACGGGGGCAAGGTGACCGACCACCATGCCCTGCTCACCACGGGACTGCACCCCATCGGCATCTACAAGGACGAGCTGACCGTCTACCGCATGATTGCCGCACGAATGGTCGAAGCTTTCTCTGCACCCTGCATCAAGGAAATCACCACCGTCAGGGCGGATGTATTGGCACGTGATGGCGAGAAGTGCTGCGACACAGCGTTCACGGTCAAGGGTAGCATCATCCGTCAGACGGGTTGGCGCAGTGTCTGCGGCGATACGGACAGCGACACGATACTGCCCGATTGGAAGGAGGGCGATGTGCTGTCCCTTTCCGCCTGCTCCATCACCGAAGGGAAGACCAAGCCCAAACCGCTCCACACCGAGGCGACATTACTTGCCGCAATGGAGACGGCAGGAAAAGAAATAGAGGACGACACCCTGCGACAGGCCATCAAAGATTGCGGCATCGGTACGCCTGCCACCCGTGCCGCCATCATTGAGACGCTGCTCAAACGCGAATACATGGTGCGTGTGAAAAAGACGCTCGTGCCCACCGAAAAGGGCTTGCACTCTATTCCATCGTCAAGGACATGGACATCGCCAACGTGGAGATGACGGGCAGGTGGGAGGCCGAGCTCGCACGTATAGAACGGGGCGAGAAAGCCGCCGCCGACTTCAAAGCCGAGATAGAAACCTATACGCGCCGGATAACCGCCGACCTGCTCGCCTCGGAAAAGCTTTTCCGCGCCCGTGAGACCACTTTTGCCTGTCCCAAGTGCGGTAAAGGCAGCATGCGGTTCTACGCCAAGGTGGTCAAGTGCGACAACGAGACTTGCGCCCTGCCAGTCTTCCGGCAGGTCGCGGGTAAGCTGCTCTCCGACAAGGAAATCACCGACTTGCTCACCGAAGGGCGCACCGCTGTGCTGCACGGTTTCAAGAGCAAGCAAGGCAAAACCTTCAATGCAGTCCTTGCCTTCGACGAGGAGTTTAGAATAAAGTTCATCTTCGATGATACAAAAAACAAGTCAAAGGGTAGGAAAAACGGAAAATAATGCGTACTTTTGCCACTGTTCACAGTTCATAAAGCGTTTTCTTTCTTTAGATGACTGTTTTATTACTTTACTGTGGATTTAGTGGTTGGCACTCGGTGGGGACACCGGGTGCCTTTTGTACATATCCCCGTTTTCTTCCCTTTTTACTTCTCTTTCCCTTATATAATATCTGCAAAGATGTTCGGATAAGGAGTGCGATGCAAGAGCTATCGAGTCTATCGAATTATCCTCGTGATGAGAAATATTTATCATCGTGAAGATAATTTCGTCTCATCGTGTAGAGAAATATTTCTCATCACGAGGATAATTCGGAAGCATCAGTAGAAGAGCTATGAGAAGTGCAGTAGGAAAGCAACAGCTTTATCTATAGGGAAGCAAACGGGAACCAACTAAACAAACAGCATCATGAAACAATCAGACAATGGGCAGGAGCTGTCCTATTACGGGCTCTACCTGCGACACTATCTTCAAGAGAACAGATTTCAGCAGGCCTCGGATGCCGACTTTATTAGCAGCCGCGCCGCCCTTGCTGCTGAAACGTTCGGACGGGCACGGTGCGAGGGCTATTCCGTTGACGGCGCACAGGAGCTGGCGATGGGAGCACTGCTTGACGGGCTGCACCGCTCGGCTTATGCGCTGCTTACGGACGTGCTCGAAAACGAGTTCGAGGGCGAAGTGCCTTTGGAAGCCCGCGAGGCTATTGCCGAGGCGTTGCTGCCGCAGGTAAGGCAGCTGTGCGCGCAGAGCGAACGCACGAAGGAGAGTCTTTACACCGAAATCACGGGAATGGTCGTACTTTATCTCGAATGTCATGGCATTTAACAGGAAAGCAAGACTCGTAGGCAACATTGAGGCGATACGCACCGCCTTTACCTTGGACAGAGAACATCGCGTGCCCACCGCCGAAGAACGGAAGACATTGGAGCGTTATTGCGGTTTCGGCGGATTGAAGTGCATTCTCAATCCCGCCGGCAGTCTGGCGGACGCCGCGCAGTGGACAAAATCCGACCTCGACCTCTTTGCGCCCACGGCGGAACTGCACCGGCTGATCCGCGAGAACAGCCCCGATGAACGGACATACAAGCGATACATGGACAGCCTGAAATCCTCCGTGCTTACAGCGTTCTATACGCCTACCGAGATAACGGAGACCATCAGTGGCGTACTTAAAGAAAACGGTATCGCCCCTCTTCGTGTGTTGGAACCCTCTGCCGGTCGCGGTGCGTTTGTGGATGCCTTTTTAAGGGACAACCCACAGGCGGAGGTCATGGCATTCGAGAAAGACCTGCTGACGGGCAAGGTACTCTCGCATCTTTATCCCGAACAGCGGGTGCGCATCGAAGGTTTTGAGCGGATAGAGAAACCTTTCGAGGGATATTTCGATGTGGCCGTCTCAAACGTTCCCTTCGGCGATGTTGCCGTGTTCGATGCGCAGTTCGAGAAAGGCTCGGCGGTGCGTAGGGCGGCTGCTAAGAAGATACACAATTATTTCTGCCTGAAAACACTCGATACGGTGAGAGATGGCGGCATCGTCGCGCTCCTTGTTCCGCAGGGCGTGCTGAATGCCGACAGCAACAGTGCCGTGCGCCGGTTGATGCTGATCCAAGCCGACCTGCTCTCCGCCGTGCGCATGCCCAACAACCTTTTTACTGAGAATGCAGGAACGGAGGCGGGCTGCGACCTACTCGTCCTGCAAAAGCATGCGGACAAGAGAGAACTCTCGGAAGATGAAAAACTGCTGGTTGAGTCTGTAAAAGACAACCTGAACAACATACCGACGAATGCGTATTTCCTCCGCTATCCCGACCGCATCGTACATACAGAAGAAAAGCGCTCCACCGACCTTTACGGAAAACCTGCGATGGTCTACCTGCACGAGGGCGGCGTGGAGGGTATCGCCCGTGACCTGCGCGGAATACTGTCGCAGGATATCCAAATGCGATTGGACTTGCAGCGATATGGGCAGGAAGTGAAGATTGAAGAGAAGACGCAGAATATATCTTTGCAGGGGGCTTCTGTACAGAAGACTTCTGTTTCTCCCGTTCAAACACAAACCAGTGAAAAAGAGAAGGCTTCTTCTGAAACCGTCAGAGAAAGTCAATCACAGCAGGCAGGTTCCCCCAGCCCCATGCTGACCTTGTTCGACCTTTGGGAGTTTACCGTAGCGGAGAAAAAGCAGACCACAACGGGCAAGAAACAGAAAAGGGAGAAGGCAGAGAAAACGAAGACAAAGCCAAAGGCAAAAGAGAAAACCGCAAAAAGCAAACCCAAGGAAAGAAGCCTGTTCGATGCCGCACCAAAAAAGTCGGAAGCAAACGACCTCTATGCCGAGTTGGACTGGGAGACCAATCCGCCCATCAACGGCTTTTATGAGGTGATGATGGACATGACACCCGAACAGCGGGCAAAAGCCTTACAGGTAGGCAGGCAGGAAGTGCAGGCGGATAAGGATGCCATTGCATCAAGGGAGCGTGCGGAGGACACTTCTACTTTGACACCTTCAAAAGAAGAAATGCTCGTGCCCCGTGTGCTGACACAAAAGCTGCAACCCCATTACAAGGAGGGTACACTTGTGGAGGAGTATTCCTTGGACTATGGCAATCAGGTCGGCGTGCTCAAAAACCTCACGTCCTACGGTGCAGTCTTCTCTCCGCTCGATCTACCTCTTCTGCTCAAAGAAAAGGCGCAGGCCTATATCCACGTCCGCGACACCTACGAAAAGCTGTATGCCTACGAAGCCGAACAGCAAGAAGAAAATGCCACGCTTCGCTCGAACCTGAACACTTACTACGACGAGTTCGTCATGCGTTACGGTGTCCTCAACGCCCCACAGAACGTGGGGCTGGTGCTCATGGATGCAGGCGGCCGAAACCTCCTTGCCATCGAGCGCGAGGAAAAGGGGCGACTTGTCAAGTCGGACATCTTTATACATCCCGTGTCGTTCTCCGTGCAGCAGACGGAGCATACCGACACGCCGGAGGAAGCCCTCTCCCTTTCACTCAACCGCTACGGCAGTGTGGAACTCGGCTATATGCAGGAGCTGACGGGCAGTAGCGAGGAGGAACTGCTCACGGCACTCAAAGGGCGTGTCTTCTTCAATCCGCTCGTCGGCGGCTATGAAATCAAGGATCGCTTTGTGGCGGGTAATGTCATTGCCAAGATAGAGGATATCCGGCAGTGGCAGCAGGTACACACGGAAGCGGACAGCCGTGTGGACGAAGCCCTTGCCGCATTGGAAGAGGCCGTCCCCGAACAGATACCCTTTGCCGACCTCGACTTCAACTTCGGGGAACGGTGGATACCCACGGGCGTGTTTGCCGCCTACATGTCCCACCTGTATGAGACGGAAGTCAAGATCGCCTACTCGCCCTCGCTCGATGAGTTCTCGGTAAGCAATACCCGCACGAACGTGAAAATCTACGAAGAATTCTGTGTCAAGGGCTACTACCGCAGCTACGACGGCATGTCGCTCTTAAAGCATGCCCTGCACAACACCGTACCCAACATGATGAAGTGTGTCGGCAAGGACGAGAACGGCAACGACATCAAGGTGCGCGATGCCGAGAAGATACAGCTGGCCAATGCCAAGATCGACGAGATAAGAAACGGTTTTACCGAATGGCTGGAAGCGCAGTCGAAGGAGTTCAAGGACAGGCTCACCGACCTCTACAACCGCAAGTTCAACTGTTTTGTACGGCCGAAGTACGACGGCTCGCACCAGACTTTCCCCGACCTCGACCTCAAGGCGCTCGGCGGCAAGTACGGCATCTCTGCCGTCTATCCCAGTCAGAAGGACTGCATCTGGATGATCAAGCAGAACGGAGGCGGCATCGCCGACCACGAGGTCGGAACAGGAAAAACGCTCATCATGTGCATTGCAGCCCATGAGATGAAACGCCTCTCGCTCGCCCACAAGCCGATGATTATCGGACTGAAGGCGAACGTGGCAGAGATAGCCGCAACGTACCGGACTGCCTATCCCCAAGCCCGTATCCTCTACGCCTCCGAAAAGGATTTTTCAACGCAGAACCGCGTGCGCTTTTTCAATAATATCCGCAACAACGACTACGACTGCATCATCATGAGCCACGACCAGTTCGGCAAGATACCGCAGTCGGTGGAGATACGGCAGAACATCCTGCAAGAAGAACTCGACACGGTGGAGGAAAACCTCGATGTGTTGCGCGGGCAGGGACGAAATATTTCCGTTTCCATGCTCAAAGGTTTGGAAAAACGCAAGCACAACCTGCTGGCGAAGCTCGAAAAGATAGCGCATGAAATCAACAGCCGCAAGGATGATGTGGCGGACTTCGCACAGATGGGCATCGACCACATCTTCGTCGACGAGAGCCATCAGTTCAAGAACCTGATGTTCAACACCCGACATGACCGCGTGGCGGGACTGGGCAACAGCGAGGGCAGTCAAAAGGCGCTCAACCTACTCTTTGCCATCCGCACGATACAGGAGCGGTCGGGCAAGGACTTGGGGGCGACGTTCCTTTCGGGTACGACCATCTCCAACTCGCTCACAGAACTCTACCTGCTCTTCAAGTATCTGCGTCCCAAGGAGCTCGAACGGCAGGACATCCGATGCTTCGACGCGTGGGCGGCCATCTTCGCCAAGAAGACCACCGACTTCGAGTTCTCCGTGACGAACAACATCATTCAGAAAGAGCGTTTTCGGTATTTCATCAAGGTGCCGGAGCTCGCGGCGTTTTACAACGAGATCACCGATTACCGCACGGCGGAGGATGTGGGCGTTGTCCGTCCTGACAAGCACGAGATACTGCACAACATCCCGCCCACACCCGACCAAGAAGTCTTTATCAAAAAACTCATGGAATTTGCCAAGTCGGGCGACGCCACGATACTGGGACGTGAAAAGCTCTCGGAAACGGAGGAAAAGGCGAAAATGCTCATCGCAACAGACTACGCCAGAAAAATGGCGCTTGATATGCGCATGATCGATCCAGCCTATGACGACCATCCCGACAACAAGGCGTCCCACTGCGCCTGGATGATTGCCGAGTATTACCAAAGATACGATGCACAGAAGGGAACGCAGTTCGTTTTCTCTGATTTGGGCACCTATCAGCCCGGGCAATGGAGCGTTTACAGCGAAATCAAGCGCAAGCTCGTGGAGGACTACGGCATCCCTGCCCATGAGATACGTTTTATACAGGAATTCAAGAATGAAAAGAGCAAGAAAGCAGTCATCGAGGCGATGAATGATGGGCGGGTGCGCGTGCTCTTCGGTTCCACCTCCATGCTCGGCACGGGTGTGAACGCCCAGCAGCGTGCCGTGGCGGTGCATCATCTCGACACGCCGTGGCGACCGTCCGACCTTGCACAGCGCGACGGGCGGGCGGTGAGAAAGGGCAATGAGATTGCGCGGCGCTATGCCGACAACAAGGTGGACGTGATTATCTATGCGGTGGAAAAGTCGCTCGACAGTTACAAGTTCAACCTGCTGCATTGCAAGCAGACTTTTATCTCTCAGCTCAAAAGCGGGGCGATGGGAGCGCGTACCATCGACGAGGGGAGTATGGACGAGAAGTCGGGCATGAACTTTTCAGAATATATGGCGATTCTTTCGGGCAACACCGACCTGCTCGACAAGGCACGGTTAGAAAAGAAGGTCGCCGCTTTGGAGAGCGAACGCAAGTCGTTCAACCGTGCCAAGCACGAAACTCAGAACAGGCTCTTGGAAATGACCAACCAGCTGGCTTTCGACAGGGCGGCAAAGGAAAAGATGTCGGAGGACTGGAAGAAGTTCGAGGCTGCGGCAGGGAAAGACAAGGACGGCAACTATCTCAATGCCCTCGTGCTCGATAGTTTTCCCTCACGGGATGAGAAAGCACTCGGTGCGAAGTTGCAGGACATTGACAAGAACGTCAATACGGGCGGTGCGCCGCAGCGTATCGGCGAGCTTTACGGCTTTGAGGTGAGCGTGACCACGGAGCGGGTATTGAGCGAAGGGCTAGAGTTGACGCAGAACCGCTTTTCCATCAAGGGCAACTACAAGTACACGCACAATCACGGGCAGATAGCCAAGGCGGACAAGGAAGCGGCGGCAAGGAACTTTTTACGCGCATTGGAGCATATTCCGCAGACGATTGCCCAGTACAACGCTCGTATTGAAGAACAGGAACAAAAGGTGGCGCAGATGCAGCCTATCGTGTCGAAGGAGTGGAAGAAGGAGGACGAACTCAAAGGACTCAAATCCGAATTGGCTGCCTTGGATAGGAAGATACAGTTGGATTTGGCTCCGCCCGCACCTGATTCTGCCGAGCAGAAGGAGACGAATACACAATACGAGAAGAATAAGGATGAATATAAGGACAACTCGCAGAGGACGGCTTACAGACCGTCGCTCTAAGTGTCTTGGATTTTAATCAATCCGATTAAGGGGTATTAAGGTATAAATAGACAGCATAATGAAGCGGTAAGAAGTCATATTCTCACCGCTTTTTGCTTTAGAATAAGGTATAAATGCGAAGTAGTCCTACTTTATAAAATATTTTTTGCCAAAAACATTGTTTCTTCCAAAAGAATTATTATTTTTGCAGAAGAATGAGGAACTTCAGTCCCTTAAGAACAATAACAAAAAATCTTTCCGTTATGTATATAAGGTCTCATTTACTTATTCTTTTTTTCGCTTTCTGCCTTTCGCTAAGTGCTCAGGAAAGTGCTTTCAATGCTGGTGTCCGCTTGGGTGGCGGTTACAGCGTGAATAACCATGTAGATAAGATATTAGTGAGCGAGAATTATTACTCTAATTATTCGTTCGACAACAAAGGACAGTTCGTGCCAAGTGCCGAGCTGTTTTTTCTTTATCGGCAGCCTACAAGCCTATGGGGCGTGGAAGCGGGTATCGCCTATTATAACAAAACGGCGCGAGTTCGTTACGAGGACAAGAACGAATTGAACTACACGCTATCCACCCGTTATCACCATTTGGGACTTGCCGCTTATTTTAATCTCTATCCTTTTAAAGCAAAGAACTCTCTGCACGTATCGCTGGGCGGACGGATAGGTGCAAACCTCTCTCCAAGCAATCTAACCTATATGGGTAATCAGGAAGATGCGAAGTTCTCGGCGTTAGGTTATCCCAGCGTAAAGGAGACCGAGCGGATGCTCAAAGACAAACTCAAAGGTCGTCCCGATGCAGCATTAGGCGGCGGTATCGGTTATGACTTTCCATTCGGTATGACGCTCGACTTGCGATACCATTACAGTCTGACCAATAGCATCAAGACCGAAACGAACACCTATAATTGGGTGGAACATGATAACCACAATCAGCAGATTGAACTGACGGTGGGTTATAGGATTAATATCCGATAAGTTCTAACCAAGGACCTATCTTTACTCTCTTTCTCCTCTTTGCCAAGATTGGTATAACATTTAGGATAGATTTTTAGTACAACAATTATATATAATAAATAGGTAAGTGCCTATGGGCAATTCTACTTCAAATCCCCGCCGCAATGTCATTCGCGGCATTGTTGCGTTAATCATTATCCTCATTATCTTGTTGTGTTTACGGCTTTGCAAGCATGACAAGGAAGAAGTACCGATACCCCGACCAACTCCGTCGGCTTCTATCCCGCAAGACACTATCAAACAAGATACGACAACGATTTCGCCGGTTTCAACAAAAGCGTGGCAGAAGGTTTCAAAACCAAAGAGGAAAAGAAAGGTGATTGCCGCCTCTGTTCTTCAACCTGCAAAAGAAGTAGCTGTACCGGAAAAGAAAGAAACACCCCAAGAGCAACCCAAGCAACAAGCCATTATAGAACCAGAACCTGACGATATCGTCATAGATACGGCGGAAACTATTCGCGAACCCAAACCCAAACGTGTTTTCTCACATAAGCATTATTACCAAACCCGTATCGGCATTCGTGCCGGTATGGGTTATAGTGTTATCGGCAATTTGGGTGCTTTGGTCGAAGATGGTGCCATTCGCCCGCGCTATACGATGGAAGAAAATGGCACATTGGTTCCCTCGATAGGCGTTTTCGCCCTTTGGCGGCACGACCGACTCGGTGTGGAACTGGCCGCAGACTACACGTGGCTATCTTCCACATTGAAAGAACACAAGCAAATCGGCAACATCGACGAGAAGACGGTCTTTCGCTATCATGTCATCATGCCACAGGTAGCCGCGCGACTCTATCTGATGAGCGACCTCTATATGGGGGTCGGTGTGGGCATGAGTATTCCGCTCAATCCCGGCGGTATCGACTTTTCGAGCAACCGCACAGCCATGTTTGCTTCGGTAGACGAACTAACACAGGAACATTTAAGAGAAACGCTTCAGGCACGCCTACACGTGATGCCCTTGCTTAAAATAGGCTACTCGTCGTTTAAGAACGGCATCGAAGCCAGCCTGCAATACGGTTACGGTTTTATGGATCTTATCAAGACGAACGAGAACCCTTACGGCTATCACAAAGCCACGAACAACAGCCACCTGCTTTTGCTGACAGTGGGCTATACCATTCCCTTAACCAAACAGAAATAACAATGAAACATTCTACACTCCATCTTACAATCATAGTTATTCCACTCTTGTGCACCATGTCCATAACGACAAGTCAAGCACAAGTGCAGCCCCAAGTGGCAACACAATCGAAATCTGAATCCCAATCCCCCGGCGGGGTAGCAGGTTTTGTTAAATGGGTGAATGGCAACGACAACAGACCCGTACAACTAGCTGGCGCTGGCGGCTTGACCTTTATCGGTGTAGGCAAAATACAGAAAGAAGGCGAACAGCTGCTTTGGAATGTCAGCACACAAACCGGCAAGACTGAACGTGTACAGACCACGGCACGCACCGCCAACCTTACCAAGGGTACTTTTATGAACTATGCAGGGCGCGACACCTTGCCGCAACTACGCCTGTACGCTTATAGTACTTCCTCGGCAAATGGTACACGTGGGACGTTCAATGTGGGTGGGATGACTAAGGAAAAACTGCCTGTAAAGGCGCTCAAAAACGGCATGATGGAATACGTTGTCTACGACCGCGCCCTCACTGCCGCCGAACGCATGCGCGTGGAAAGTGCCCTTGCCCTTCGCCATGGCATCACGCTTGCCCATTCCTACCTTAACTCCAAAGGTGAAACTATCCGCAACTATTATCGGCTCAAAACATACAACCATCGTGTGGCAGGTATCATCAGCGACGCCACATCTAAACTCGACCGCACCACCGGCGAGAGTAGCGAGAGCGAAGCTGTCATCAAAGTATCCGCAAAATCAATCAATGAAGGCGCAAGTTTCCTCTGGGGCGACAACGCCAAACAAATCTCTTTTGCAGCCGACAAAGGCAACGGGAAATGGATGCAACGCCAATGGGCAGCTACAACGACGGGACAGCCCGCAGAACAGCTCACCCTGACTTTCGATACCCGGAGCATCCATCAACTGCAACCGCTTGACAAAGACGAGCATTACTATCTCGCCGTAGACAACAGCGGCACAGGAAAATTCCCCATCGGCCAAATTCACTACTACAAGGCACAAGATAGCCACGCCGACAGTATCGTCTTTGCAAACATCTCAGCTGATGCCGGCGAAAGCATTTTTACCTTCCGCATTGCCAAAGATTTCTTTACAACCGTTGAAATTGCACATCCCCGCTGTGCCACGGCAGAAAAAGGACAACTCAAAGTGCTTTTCACAGGCGGCACTGCTCCATATAATGTTACAATAAGCCTTGACGGAAAGGCATGCTACAGCCAATCCACAAGTGACAGCATCCTCACCATCTCCAACCTGCAACAAGGCAAATACGTCATTGCCGCCAAAGACTATACCGGTAAGACCCTTTTGAATGAAATCATGATTTCCAACGCTGACATGGCCGACGTGCCCGAACTGCAGGACGTACACTTCTCCCAAGGTGCATCACGTGATTACCGTCTTGACACCAAAAGCGATTACATCTGCCGATGGAAAAGTCCGAAGGGTAGATACCTAAGCGGAGAAAGCGTGACGCTTGATGAGGACGGACAGTACATCCTCGAACTAACCAACAATGATGGTTGCTCCACCACTCGCACGCTAAATGTATCGACAATGGCAGGTGATGGTTTTGCTCGCTACAGTGTTTCTCCCAATCCCACGATAGATGGTAATGTCGATGTACGTGTGGAAATGTCCAAATCCCTCCCTCTTGAACTACGGCTTTATTCACCCGACGGTGCATTGCTGCAAAAAGAGACACATCTTTCAGACACTTATCATGCCACCCATTGCTATCTCCCGATGAGCGGGGTATATGTACTTGAAATGAATAGTGGTAACAGCAGAAAGACCGTCAAACTCATTAGAAACTAAGAGGGGATAGAGGATTTTTATAAGAACAATAAAGTAAATGGTTTCCATCAAACGGAATAGACATAAAAACGAGGTTATGAACAAGTCGGTATGTTTTTCAGCAGTCATTTTAAGTACGTTTCTGTTGTTTGTTTGTTGTAAGGACAACAGAAGAACTTCGTATATCAGCAATAGGCAAGAAAACAAGGAATTTTCTGTTTCAGACTCCATTGGGCAGAAGACTGGCAAAGACAGTGTGTCTTTACCTGCTAAGAAGTATGCCCATGCGGCAACGGACACAAAAGAAATAGGAAGAGAAAAGGGAACAAGAACAAATAAAAGAAACCATGTATCCAAGCGTTTACAAGATTTTCGCAAACGCACGGTGAGTAAATACTTCGCCGGTACCCTTGCCGATTCTTTGTCTGTAGGTCGTGCAGAACTCAAAGTGCCGCGTGGCAGTATGGAGCGTGCCAAGATTTTGAGCATTACACCGCTTTGCAAGGGCGAGCTGCCCCATTTGCCCGCAGGCATGGTCAACGTAACGGCAGACAGAAGTAATCCTACCATTGCAGCCCACTCGAAAGACAGCGTCGCCGGCTACCGTTTCCTGCCGCACGGAGAGCACTTCGTCCATTCGCTCGCAAGCATCACTGTACCTTACGACAGCACCCTTATCCCACAAGGCTATACCGCCGAAGATATACACACCTACTACTACGACGAATTAAAAGCCCAGTGGGTGATGCTGCGACATAAGGCTTTGGACAAAGATAAAGAACTTGTCATGGCCGAGACCTCGCACTTTACCGATGTCATCAACGGTATCATCAAAGTGCCCGAAAACCCCGAGACACAGAACTACGTCCCCACGGGTATCAGCGAACTCAAGGCCGCCGACCCGAGTGCCGGCATCACAGCAGTGAGTGCGCCCACTGCCAATCAAAGCGGAACGGCAGCATTAAGCTATCCTTTCGAACTGCCTAAAGGACGGGCAGGCATGCAACCCAGCGTCGGTCTACAATACAGCAGCGACGGCAGTTCTTCTTATGTGGGTTACGGTTGGAGCCTTCCTCTGCAAAGCATCGACATCGAAACCCGCTGGGGTGTTCCCCGCTTCGATGCCGATAAGGAAAGCGAGAGTTACCTACTCATGGGCAGCAAGCTCAATGACCGCACCTATCGCACCACCAATGCACCGGCAAGAACGAAAGACAAACGCTTTTATCCGCTTGTCGAGGGCGGCTTTGTCAAGATTATCCGCAAAGGCGACAATCCGCAGAACTACACATGGGAAGTAACCTCCAAAGACGGTAGCGTGTCTTATTTCGGTGGCGTGGACGGTACGGTGGACGAAGGTGCCGTGCTCAAAGACGGCAATGGAAATATCCTCCGCTGGGCACTCTGCAAGACACAAGATACCCACGGCAATTTTGTTTCTTACAAATACCTCAAACGTGGCGATAATCTTTATCCTGAAACCTACCGCTATACAGGCAGTAAAGATGGAGAGGGAGCTTACAGCGTACAATTCACCTTTAAATCAGATGCGCGTAAGGATGTCGTCAAGAGCGGTCGATTGGGTGTGTTGCAAACCGACGATGCCTTGCTCGACCGCGTGGAAGTGAAGTATAACAGCGAGCTGCTGCGCGCTTATGCACTTCATTACAAGGAAGGTGTCTTTTCCAAGACGCTTTTGGAAAGCATTGAGCAATTAGACAGTAAAAACAATCATGTTGCGACACAAACGTTCAGTTACTATAATGATATAACAAAAGGCATTTTCTCAGATACGCCTGTAATTTATACAGCAGAGAAAGACAATTATGGCAGGCTTGTCAAATTCTACATCGGGAACTTTGACGAAAGACTTTCTCTTCTCGGCGGTGGATCTGCCAAAGGGAACACCGTAGGTGGTGGTGTCATGGTCGGAGCCGGCTGGGGACCGGCATCGGTCAATGCAGGTGGTTCTTATTCTTACACCAAGACGAATAACGAAGGACGCATCGCCCTTGTAGACATCAATGGTGACGGCATGCCCGACAAGGTGTGGAAAGGTGCGGACGGCAGGTTGCATTATCGATTGAACCAAAACAAAGACCTTCGCCATCCGTCTTTCGGAGACAAAATGACGATAACGGGTATCGGCAGTTTTACAGGAGGTACCACCACCAGTAACTCATGGAATGCAAATGTCGCTACGGGCTTTGGTCCAGGGAGCATCGGCTATGCCGTAAATAAGACGACCGACCAGAGCAAAAGCAAAACCTATTTTCAGGATTTCAATGCCGACGGTCTTATTGACATCGCTCAAAATGGTACGGTCTATTTCAACCACAGCAATGGTAAGGATGTAAGTTTCAGTAGTACGAGTACCAATACGGGAAATCCTATTACGGGAAATGGGGTAAGCATAGACTCCACATTCCTTCCTGACTATAAGGCTATCCGTGATTCTTTGGAACGCGAATTCCCCTTGCACGATGCCGTTCGTTTATGGCGTGCCCCTTACGCAGGTACGGTGAAAGTGACGGGAACGGTCAACAAACCGTCTGCCCAAGGTGACGGTGTCAGTCTGAGTATGCAGCATAATAATGTCGTGTTATGGAAAGACACGCTTCTGCAATCGGGCAGTGTTATGGTACCAACGAAGACCCTTTCCGTCCGTCCAGGTGACTATCTGCTCTTCCGCGTGAATGCAAGATATTCGGGTATAGGCGATGTCGTGGAATGGGACCCCGACATTGTTTATACTTCCATTGCGGTAGATTCCTACGCAGGTCAAGATTTGAAACATTATCGCAATTCGTCGGATTATGTGCCTGGCGAAATGTCCACTGCACCGCTTGCCATTGATGGTACAGTCTTCTATGAAGGAAGTTTTAATAAGCAGAAAACAAGCGACGATGTCATCCTCTCTGTAGTTAAGACAGATAAAACCGGTACACAAACGGAGATAAACCGTCTTCTTCTGCCAGCTGATACTGTGCTCACAGGAAAGTTCGAGGGCAATTTCCATTCTTCCGTTGTGGACAGTGCTACGGTAAACTTCATCATCAAGACGAACAGCCCCATCAACTGGCAGCATATCAGCTGGACGCCCGTGTTCCGTAGTGATACTACCAAATACGCGCTTGCTCCGCAACGCCTGATGTTCAATAAAAATATCATAGCTGCAAAGGATACGCTTATACATGTCGTTGCAAGCGATTCTACTTGGGGTAACAGGTTGGTTTTCGTGCCCGATCTAAAGGTAAGCCGCTCATCAGATAAAGATACAGCGCCCGCCACCGTTCATTTCACGTTGAAAGACGAAACGGGTTCACTGCTTTACCACAAGGATTACACGATGGCGGGGAATAATCACCTGCAAGGAGACAGTACGGTCGTGAATGGTATCTCTCTTATTCCACATCTTTCAGCAAAGAAAATACAAGTGAGTTTTTCTGTCCTTAACGAATTGGATAATGCCCCCATTGCACGGCTACATGTTCTTCGTGACTCTATACTTTACAAAGTAGGGACAGACGGAAAGAAACATGAGTCAGGACGTAGACTGGTACGCGTAAATTCCATTTCGGGCTCGGTGTTCTCCAGCTTCAATCGTTTTGATCATGGCCCGCTTTATAAAGGTTGGGGACAATTTGCATGGAATGGTAATGAAAAGGGAGAACCTATCAAGATTGATGAGATAAGAGCCTCTGATCATAACGATTATATCAAAGATGGGAAAATCGATGAAGAGGCCGTTGAGAAAAATACACTCGATATCAACAAGCAGAAATTCTTTACGATGGCATATAGTCCCACAACGGGAAAGTATGTCAGCGCCACAGACAGTGTGTATATAAAAGTCGCAATGATGCGTGCATCGCGATTGGGTGAAGATGAGATTGTTGTTGATTCCATCAACTATAACCTGAACGGAGAAGGACTTTCAGCACCTGTTCAGATGACAGAATCGAAAAGCAAGGGCAAAACCTACTCTTTGGGATTTTCGATGGGAGTCAGTCTCGGAGTAAATAGGAGCAACACCAAGCAAGAGTCTTATACCACGGTGTCCGCAATGGATTTGAACGGTGACAGTTATCCTGACTGGATTCGTGAAAATGACGGTAAGATCAGAGTACAGCTTACTCATCAGATCGGTACGCTCGGTGACGGGCAAGACTATGATGTGGAGCCCTCAATGTCTTATGGAGAATCGGAAAACACAGGTGGGGATGCTGGACTCAGCATGGATCCCAATAGCTATAAGCTTCCCAATTTCAATGAACAACTTAAAAAAGCAACAGCCTCTTTCGCTAAGAGTGTGGCAAGCTTGCAACAAACCAAGCGACTCAATAAGAATACCGAAGGGGCGAGCTTTAGCGGCAACGTCTCGGAAGGAGCTTGCAGTGCCAGCGGTAATTTCTCAAGCGGAACATCAGAGTCCGTACGTGACTGGGGAGACCTTAACGGAGACGGACTGCCCGATATGATATCCAAGGGACAGGTACGTTATAATCTGGGATATTCTTTCACCAAGGCTATGCCGTCAGGTATCAATGCCGTCGAACATAGCTCCAACAATAACTACGGTGACGGAATGGGCGTATGTATCCCCATTCTCGGTCTCTTTAATATTTCTGCAGGACAGAATGATACAGGAAGCCTTACTTCCGGTAAGGGGGCTTTCCATGACATAAACGGTGACGGACTGCCTGACTTTGTCGAACAGGACAGCAATGGTGATCTGAAAGTCACTCTGAATACGGGCAGTGGCTTTGCTACACCAAAAGACCTGCAGAAGAAATCGGAACTTTCTGGTAATCTGGGCTCTTCTGTAGCCATATACGCTAGCACTGCCTATACAATCCGTATACCCCTGCCGTTCGGCTTTGTCATCAATATTACACCGAGCATACAAGGGTCACATAGCGAAAGCATCAATCGCACGACTGCGGCTTTGATGGATATAGACGGCGACGGCTTGCCAGATCTCGTTTACAGCGATAGCGAAAACAGTATGAAGGTTCGTCGTAACCTAACGGGACGTACCAACCTGCTCAAAGGCGTTACACTGCCTTTCGGCGGCCACGTTTCCGTAGAATATAAGCAGACTGAACCGAGCTATAACACGCCCGGTCGCCGTTGGGTGATGGCATCCGTGGAGACCACGGGTGGCTATGCCGAGAACGGAGCCACCAAGATGCGCAATGAGTTTGAATACGAGGGCGGCTACCGCGACCGCCGAGAACGTGACTTCTATGGCTTTGAGAAGGTCATCACCAAGCAGATAGACACGCAGAACGGCAATGCCGTGTACCGCAAACAGGTAGCGGAGTACGGACACAACCGTCACTTCTACATGCACGACCTTGTCACTGCCGAGACGCTCTACGATGCAGCAGGCAACAAACTGCAAGGCACACAAAACACCTACGAGCTCAAACAACAAACAGACACGACGGTCTTCTTCCCCGCACTCGTCTCTGTAAAGCAGACTATTTACGACAACAATGGCGCGGGCAGCATGAGCACCACCGTGCACAACACTTATGATGCTTACGGTAACCTCGCTTCCTATAAGGAAACGGCAACGAACTATGAATTAGATGCCGATATAGCCTATCATGACTTGCAGGCGAAATATATCGTCTCCGTACCCAAGCACATCGCCGTAAAGGATAAAGGAGGAAAGGTTTACCGCGAACGTTCTACGCAAATCAACGGCAATGGCGATATTATCAGCATCACGATGCACAACGGCACAAAGCCGTCGGTCTACGATATGACCTACGATGCCTATGGTAATCTTGCAAGTCTCACCAAGCCTGAGAACCATAAAGGACAGCGCATGCGCTATGACTACATTTATGACGACGTGCTACACATGCTCGTTACGAACGTAAAAGACGCCTACGGCTACACTTCTTCTACCGTCTACGACTACAAGTGGGCAGTACCCTTAGAGACTTCCGACCTTAACGGCAACAAAATGCGCTATACCTATGACGGTATGGGGCGCCCATCAACCATCCTTGCCCCCAAGGAATTGGAGTCGGGCAGACCCTATACGCTGAAATTCGAATACCATCCGGCAGAGCGTTACGCCCGAACTCTGCATTACTCCCCCGAGGGCGACATCGAAACTTATACTTTCGCCGACAGTCTGATGCGCGCCGTGCAGACCAAGCAGACAGGCGTTGTATGGACAGGCGGCAGCAATCAAAAAGTGTCTATTGTCAGTGGCCGTGCCGTTGTCGATGCCTTCGGGCGTACCATAAAGGCGTTCTATCCTATGACAGAGAGCTACGGCAGCATCGGTACGTATAACACCAACACGGGCGACCCACAGGCAACCACCGAATACGACGTCTACGACCGCACGACAAAGGTTACGCTGCCCGATGGGGCTATGACTACGACGGCATACAGCATCGTTTCCCATGACGGTGAGCCGATGCTTGAAACAAAGGTGACCGATGCCCTCGGACGCAATGCCGAGAGTTACACCGACGAGAAAGGGCGCAACCGTGAGACAATGCAACACGCTTCAGGCGATAACATCACCGTGAAGTACGACTACGACGCCGTGGGACAAGTAACCACCGTTCATCATCCCAACGACAAGACCACAACCTACGAGTACGACCTCTTGGGACATAAGCTCAAGGTAAAACATCCCGATGCAGGAGAAGTGAGCTACACCTACGACGCGGCAGGTAACCTCTTAACGAAGCTAACCGCGGAACTCAAAAAGAGGATTTCAGCGGATGCACCCATCACTTACACCTATGATTACGAACGGTTAAGCGAGGTGCTCTATCCCAAGAACCTCTTTAACCGCGTTACCTACACCTATGGCAAACCGGGAGAGAAGTACAACCGTGCAGGCAGACTTGTGCTCGTGGAAGACGCTTCGGGTGGCGAAGCCTATTACTACGGCAACCAAGGTGAAGTGGTAAAGACCGTTCGCTCGGTGATGGTCAGCACCGCCGACGTGCGTACCTACATCTATGGTGCCACCTACGACAGTTGGAACCGCGTGCGCACGATGACTTATCCCGACGGAGAAGTCGTGACCTATGCCTATAATGCCGCAGGACAAATCGCGAGTGTCAAGTCCAACAAACAGGGAAAGGAAGAAACCATCGTTGAGAAAGTGGGCTACGACAAGGACGGGCATACCGTTTATACCAAGTTGGGCAATGGCAC
>ERZ773013.354-NODE-354-length-29050-cov-3.427763_pt1 | contig 29050 bp, 24 predicted proteins | sample MGYA00511670_ERZ773013 | MGnify/ENA primary metagenome ERZ773013 (study PRJEB29015, sample SAMEA2738120) | human oral metagenome | biome: human oral; feature: human-associated habitat; material: saliva | place: China | collected 2257 ... | reverse complement strand
TGGCCGCCGGAGGCGGGGCCGCGCGCGGGGGTTCCAAGCATCGCGCGCCCGGCCTTCCCTGGCGCCGTCGCCTCGTGCTCGCGCTTCTCGTTTGCATTTTTGATGCCTTTACTGTTCTGATAGTTGCTCCTTACGAGCTGGTTGCTGCTAACTCCTCGTCTCTCATCTTTGGGCTAGATAGCGTATGGAAGCTCATCCTCGTGGCGGGTCTGCTCATCGGTGTTGTTTGCGGCTTCATTCTCTCGGCATTTCGCGGGCGTGCATTTGACGTGCTCCTCGCCCTTGCTGTGGCTTTCGGTATTGGAGCATATGTCCAGACTCTTTTCCTCAACAATGATCTAACCGTTGCTGACGGTAATTTGGTTGATTGGACCCAGTACAACACCATTACTGCGATCAGTGCACTTGTCTGGGGAGGCATAGCGGCTGCCCTTGTCACGCTAACGGTGAAGCGAGGGCGGGCAGGAAGAGCAGTTGCGGCGGCCTCCAGCGTTGTGCTCGTGCTTGTTCAGCTTGTTGGAGTCGTGAGTCTATGGGTTTCTCCGCCGGATGGCTCGAGCGTCCAGAGTCAGCGCGTCTATACCACTGAGCAGGGCATGTTTGACGTGTCGGGAAAGAGCAATGTAATTGTGTTGGTGGTTGATACTGTTGACTCGCTTCAGACCGAGGCGGTCTATGCAAACCATCCTGAGATGCTCAACGAGTTCACGGGCTTCACGTGGTACCAGAACAGCACCGGCTCGATGATTCCCACGCGATACGGGATTCCATTTCTGCTCACGGGTTCTTATCCCAAGGCCGAGGAGAGCTGGGATGATTTCTTTGATCGCTTCTATTCTGGAAGTACATTCCTAGATGATGTGGCGGCCCAAGGCTACACAACGGGCATCTACTCCGATTCCTTTAGTCCGGAATATGCAAAGACTCGTACTATAAACGTGCATCCCCTTGACGCGTCGAAGGCGCTCGACAAGCGGGGCACGCTCGCGATTCTCTACCAGTGCTCGCTCTATCGCGACATGCCATGGGTGCTTAAGCCGTTCTTCTGGTACTACACAGACCAAATCAACAATGCCATGCTCTCGAGTGACGCTGATGATGACCCCTCAAGCACGCCCTATGTTATGAATGACCCGGCGTACTACCAAAAGCTCAAGGAGCGAGGTCTTTCCATCAACAGCGAGGACGCCTCGTTCCGCTTTATTCACCTTGTGGGAACGCATACACCCTATACGATGGATGCGCAAGGCAACCTCAACGAGGAGGGCACAAGCCTGGAGGACCAGACGCTCGGAACGTTCCGCATCCTTTCCGAGTATTTGAGACAGCTCAAAGAGCTTAGGGTCTACGATCAGTCCACGATTATCGTGACTGCGGATCACGGCGAGTGGTACCTCACGGAAGAGCCCCTTACCAAGCCTACCTCGCCCATTATCTTCGTGAAGCCAGCACAGGACTCTGGGACAGACGCGGCTCCCTGCGTCATCTCCCAAGAGCCGGCGAGCCACAAAGATCTCCAAGCCACAATGCTCAAGGGGATGGGTGCCTCGCAGGAAGTTCTCGATCACTACGGAGAGTTCAACGTTGCACTTGAGGATCGGCACGATCCTGCGGATCGTCTTCGCACGTACTGCATGCTTACTCACGATGGCAAGCGCGACTACGACTTGATTGAGTATCAGATAGTTGGCGATGTCGCCGATTTCAATAACTGGCATCTCGACGGCAACGATTGGCGTAACGAAGAGGCATGGAAGGAACGTGGTGCAGGCGAGTAGCCGGAGCCGCTGAATGCTTGCTGTACGACAGCGAGGTGCCGTCGCTCGTCTCGAGCGGTGGCGCCTTTGCTTCTCAATGGAGCTTGGGCTGGTCGCGGTATGATGACGTGGCTGCGTTATTGAGGGGACTGTTGATGGCGGGTGCTGGCTTTGTGGGAAGAGCGATGGCGAGCGACTTTGATGGGACGCTCTTCTTCGGCATTGGCGGGAGAGCGCATCCGTTGCGTCGGTTCCTCTCGCGTGACCTTGAAGCCATTGAGGCGTTCCGTGCCGGGGGCGGACTCTTTGGCGTGTGTACTGGCCGCCCGCTCGGCACTGTTCTTGCGGATGCGGGTAGCAGCCTGAGCTTCGACTTTGCCATCACGAGCAGTGGGGCATGCGTGAGCGATGGAGTAGGGAACACGCTGTTCTCACGCGAGATTCCCGATGACGATGTACGCGCCCTTCTGGATGCAACGCGTGGACAGACATCGCGGCCACCGTTTATAGCATTGGGGTCTGGATACCTGGTGCTTGGTGGGGCTGGTATTCCCGGGCTACCCAAAGCGTTCCTCAAGCGACTTAGGGTCGTGAGCTCGGTTGATGAAGCGCTGTCCATTGGACATGGCGGCAACGGCGGGGGCGTGCAGGTTGTCTCGCTGGGATTTGGCACCCAGGAGTGTGCCGCGCGTTTTGTGGCCGGGGTGGGAGAGCTGCTGGGGGGCAGGGTTTCTGCCTTCCAGAACCTCGACTCTGTGGACGTGGTGCCCACGGGGTGTTCAAAGGGGGTCGGCCTTGCTGTCGCGCGTGAGCGTCTGGGGCTTGGCTTGGTTGGCGGCATTGGCGATTCCTTCAATGACCTGCCGCTTCTTGACGAAGCAGATGTTGCGTACACCTTCAACCGTGCGCCCGAGGCAGTGCAGGAGGGCGCCGATGTGCTGGTGGACGATGTTGCCGGAGCCCTTGCGGACCTCGAGCGGCGATAAACTGTCACGTTTGGTGTGAATTAACGTGAGATAGTTGGCGTCGAATCGAAACCCCCTTCTGGAGATTGAGCAGATAGGTACCTCAATGATGGAAGATCATCAGAGTCTCTGGGTCGCTCATCCCAGACAATGGACTCGGATTCGCTGCAGGCTTAAGTACTGCTCGTACAAAACGCGGGGCAATCCTCGGTTTGCTAGAGTCCTTTTCCCGAGCTTCCAGAAGTGCTGGCGTCGCTGCCGGTTGCCTTGAACTCAAAGCGATCGCCGGGAAACCTTTTAATGAAGACGCCAAATGGCTTGCCGTCCATAAGGTATCCCACCTCTTCGACCTCGAGGAGTGGTGTCCCATATTCAAGCTTTAACCTTGCTCTTTCGTCATTTGTTGACAATACCGAGCGCACGGTCTTTTCGAAGCTCCCAATGGGCACTCCAGTGTGCTTCGTAATTTCAGTGGTAACGTCTCCTCCCGCAGCGGCCATAGAGAGGCTGCCGACAGACTCAATGGGAAGATAGACGTATTCCATGCAAGTGGGTAAGGATCCATTGCGGTGCAAGCGCGTCATAAAGTACAAGAATGACTGCCCGTTGATCCCCAGCAGACGAGAAATTCGGGATTCTGGCGTAATGACATTGAAGTCAATGACGTCGACGGAATCATTGCTTGGCATCTTCGCTGCTCTCGGGGCAATTTGAACAACTTGGTTGGGAGTCTTCCAGCCTATCGAGCTGGTCTCAATTGCCTTGACATATATGCCCGACCCTTGTCTACGCGATATCAAGCCCTCATCAGACAGAGTTTGGAGCACTTGATTGATGGTGCTTTTGCTGACCCCGTATGCGGAGCAGAGCTCTGTAACGGGAGGAAGCTTCGCATACGGCTTAAGAGTGCCATCTGCGATGCATCCCTCGATGTCCCGAACGATCTCTTCGTACTTGTACATGATCCCTCATTGATAGCTAAGCACGGATATGGGCAAGCGGCTTCCCTACACACTTTAGTATTCTTCCGGGTTTTTCCATTTTCGATACCGCTTGCAGTCTCGAAACGACCGCTAAACATAATCGAGACATATTAGAATTGTACCGGTACAATAATCTAAACTGTTCCGGGCGAGTGCTATCGCTTGGCCTCAGTGAAGGGAGAAGTCAGCGTGAGATCGGTAACCATAAAGAATGGAATGCTCCTCTCGCCAGTTAATGGCCTAATGGGTGAGCGCGGAGACGTGATTCTCAGAGATGGCAGAATTGCTCAAGTTGGAGAGAGCCTTCCTGAGGAAGGCGAGGTAATTGACGCGACTTCGCTTTACGTTACCCCTGGATTCATTGACATTCACACTCACGTCTATCCAAAGTCATTTCTGGGGCTGGAGCCCGATGTGCTTGGACTTGAGCGGGGAGCAACTACGGTTCTCGATGCAGGCAGCAGCGGATCCGATACTTACGATGACTTCAAGACGAACTATATCGATAAGGCCCAGACGAAAGTCTTCACCCTTCTCAACATCTCTAAGGAGGGGATTCTTCGCGGACACGAGCTCAATGACCCCTCAAAGATTGATGTCGAAGCCTGCGAGCGAGTTGCGCGTGAGCATGCCGACAACATCGTGGGCATCAAGGCCCGCGCATCGTCGAGTGTTGTGGGGGAAGAGGGCCTGCGTCCGATAGTCGTCGCCGCACGAACTGCCCATGAGCTTGGACTTCCGCTCTTCGTCCATGTAGGAAACTTCCCGCCTGCCCTCTATGACGTTCTTGACCTTCTTGAGAAGGGCGATGGAATCACTCACGCGTACCACGGCAAGCCCGGTGGCATTGTTACGGAAGAAGGCAAAATTCTTCCCCAGGCGCTGCATGCACGTGCCCGTGGAGTTCAGTTCGACGTTGGCCATGGAATCGAGAGCTTCAGCTTCAAGACGTATGAGAAGGCACTTGCCCTTGGCTTCGACTGCGACACGATTTCCACCGATCTCCATGTTGAGAATTACGAGGGTCCCGTTTACAGCATCGCCGCTGTCATGAGCAAGCTTGTAAGCCTTGGAGAGTCTTTCCCTGACGCCGTAAGGAAGGTTACAAGCGCCCCCGCTGCACAATTCCATCTCAAGGGGCTGGGCCAGCTCAAGCCGGGCATGTTTGGTGACGTCAACCTTGTCTCCCTCACTGATTCAAATGATGTGGTCGCCGATTCAACCGGAGACACCATCTCTCTTAAGAAGAAGGCCGAGGTTATCGAGAGCGTTTATTCAAAGGGGGAGAATATTGAAAGATACCGCCACTAAATCCACTCCTGTGGCCTCCTCTGAAACGTTTGATTTGTCCTCGACGGTCGATCGTGTCGAAAGCTTCCTATCGTCTCAGGGCGTTGTCTTCGATGACACACAGGAGCCCATGTTCCGCAACCACATTGATGCCCTGAAGCGTCGGATAGAGACGGGTGAATTTACAGAGGGTCTCGACGATGCTTTTGGAGAGGTTTCTTCCCATGCGTTCGACCTTGCCCGTGAGATAGCTCAACTCGCCTACGGAGACGAGTCGAAGGGGATTAGCGAGTCGGAGATTTTCCTCCTTGCTACTCATATCGAAGTTGCGTTGAGAAAGGAAGGCATGCAATGAGCGAAATAAAGCGCCCTCTGGTTGTAATTGGGCATAGGCTTGGAAAAGGCCAGGCAGTCGCCTGCGGGGTCGAAAAAGCTGGCGGAACCGCCTACGTTATCCCCGGCATGGCCGCGGACATGAAGCTCGGCGATGTGATGAACGAGAAGGGTGCCGACCTCGGGGTTAGCTTCTGCGGGTCTGGTGGCGCTGGCGCTCTTACCGCCCACACCAAGTATGGATGGCCTGCCGTTTCCGAGCTTCGAGGCACTGATGCTGCCTATACGGCCGTGAAGGAAGGCAACAAGGTCATCGGCCTAGGCTTTCTGGATGTCGAGGAGCTTGGCGAGAAGATAGTCCAGGCATGGCGTGAGACCCATGGCGAGTAAGGAAGATGCGGTTCGGACTGCCGGCAAAGTCATGGATGCCGTGTTCGAGAAGGGCGTTGATGAGGAGCTGAGCTCACTTGAGGGAGAGGAACTCCTGGCAGAAGACGTTCTCACGATACGGGTGCATGCCCAAGGAGAGACCCTCGTCGATGCCTCCAACGATTTGTTTAAGGCGTTGCGAAACAAGGTCTTTTCGGAGATCGAGGCTCCGATAGTCCAGATGACCGCAGAAAGCGTGGTGTTCGACCGAGTCGTCAAAAACGAGTTTACTGAGCATTTCTTGGGCGTGTTTATGCCTAGGGAGAGAACGCGCTATGACGTCACGGCAAGTATGAAGGTGAACGTAAAGTACTTGAAGTTCGAGAGGGGCGAGGTCTAATGGTTGAAATCGTTATCTATTCGATCATCATCGGAGCCATTGGTGGCGCTTGCATCGCAGCAGGTGCTTCCCGCATGTTCCATGCTCCAGAGGTTCAGTCAATGGGTTCGTTTAGAACTCTCGGCGAGATGAACGCATGCGGTGGGGATCCCGTTGCGCACTTCTCATTTGGACTGGGATTTCTCTTCTCCTCTGCAGCATCTGCTGTTGCAGCGGGTGCGCTTACCCAGGACGTCATGCATCGTATCATTCCTAACTGGGCGGCCGGTATCCTCCTGACGAGGAACCAGAATGTTGAAGAGACCGTTCAAGACCCCGGTAAAATGGCAATCGCCGGCGCTGGCGTTGGCGTGGTTCTTGTTACCTTCCTGAACTCCCTGTCTTCGATTATTCCTCAGAAGCTTTCCGACGTTGCCTCCGGAGTTCTTGTGCCTGCAACTACGTGGCTGATTAACCCTGTCATGCCTGCGGTGTTCTGGCTTGCAGCGCTTGATGGTGGTAAGAGCACTGGCATCTGGGGAACTGTCCTTGGCGGCATCTCTGCACTCGTGAGCGGCAACGCTATCCCGGGAATTGTCCTCGGTATCCTGATTGGCAAGACTGCAGATGAGAACGGCTACAAGAGCAACGTAGTTAAGATCCTCATCGCAATCGTTGTCGTGATGTTTATCGCAATTGCCTACTTCCGCAGCTTCTTCAACAACTTCTAGAGACGGAGGATCTGACTATGGCAAACGAAGCAAACGATCAGGCGGTCGCTGAAGCGCCAAAGATGTCTGCTTTTAGCAAGTTCATGATGAAGGATTCAACCTTTATTCTGCTGGTTATGGGTGCTGCTGCGGCGATTTTCGCTGGCACCTTTATGTACCTCAAGTTCCACACTGGAGCTTTCAATGAGGTTTCTATTGTTGCAATGCTCCAGGGTGGCATCGACACCGGTGACTTCACAGCCGCCGCAGGCTTTGCCGCAGGATTTCTGATTGCTCGTATCCTTGAGGGTCCGCTGGTCGGCCTGATGGATATCGGCGGCTCGCTCATGACTGGTGTTGGCATCGGCCTTCCTGGCCTCTTCCTTTCTATGGGGTGGGAGCTTCCATTCTCGAACTTCTTTATTGCCCTGATCATCGGTGCGCTTATCGGTGCTGCGATTGGTGCCGTAGTCATTTTGATTCGTAAGTTTATGCCCGAGGGAGTTGCGGTTGGCGGAACCGGAATCATGATGGGCGCTGGCAACACAACCGGTCGTTACCTCGCTCCCCTCATCATGATTTCTGCTGCCTCTTACAACGTGTATGCGGGCATTGGCGCAATCATTGGCGCCGCAATCTTCTACAAGATGGGCAAGGAAATGACAGGTGGAGCCATTCTCGGTGCCATGATTCTGGGCGCTTTGCTCGGTTAGGGGGTTTGGTTTGGGAATCTACCAGGAGCTTGGCCTCAGGCGCGTGGTCAACGCGTCCGGTAGGGTGACGGTGCTCGGGGTCTCGGCCTTCAGCGACCGGGTCGCCGAGGCCGCGAAGAAGGGCGGCCAGTCCTACGTGGTCATCGAGGACCTCATGAAGCGCGCCGGCGAGCTCATCTCCCGGCACACCGGCGCAGAGGACTCCTGCCCCACTTCGTGCGCCTCGGCCGCGATAGCGCTTACGGTCGCGGCGCTCGTTACGCGCGGCCGCTGGTCGGACATGATGCGCCTGCCCGACTCGTCTGGCCTGCCAAACGAGGTCGTCCTCCAGAAGGGGCACTCGATCAACTACGGCGTCCCCATGACGACGATGATCAGGCTCGGCGGCGGCGTGCCCGTGGAGGCCGGCCAGGCCAACGAGGTGAGGCCGGAGGACATAGAGGAGGCCATCTGCGACAGGACCGTGGCGCTCCTCTACGTGAAGAGCCACCACTGCGTGCAGAAGGGCATGGTCGCCCCCGAGGTCATGCGCGACATCGCGCACGCCCACGGGCTCCCCTTCGTGATGGACTGCGCCGCCGAGGAGGACCTCCGGAAGTACATCGCGCTCGGGGCGGACGCCGTGACGTACAGCGGGGCAAAGGCCATCGAGGCGACGACGTCCGGGTTCGTGACCGGGCGGGCGGACATCGTGGCCAACGTCCGGAGGCAGTACGCGGGCATCGGCCGCGCGATGAAGGTCGGCAAGGAGCAGATCGTCGGCCTCCTCGCCGCCCTCGACCAGTACGACGCCCGCGACCACGAGGCCGAGGCCGCGGCCAACGAGGCGAAGGTCGACTGGCTCGTCGGCGCGGTCAACGGGATTGCCGGCCTAAGGGCTGAGAAGGTCCGGGACGAGGCGGGCCGCGCGATCTACCGCTGCCGCGTGTCCCTCGACGAGGGCGCGCCTGCCGGGCTCACCATACAGGGGGTCAACGAGAGGCTGCGCGCAGGGGACCCGATCGTCTGGGCGCGCACCGAGTTCCTCAACCTCGGGCTCCTGGACCTCGACCCGCGCCCGATGCTCGACGGCGACAAGGAGCTCGTCGCGGAGCGACTGAGAGAGATCATGGAGGCATAGATCATGGCAATCGACTACTACAACGACCGCGTCTGCCTGAACGTCCTGGGCGGGAGCCTGGAGAACGCGCGGGAGATATACGAGGCCGCCGAGCACCACGTCGAGGTCGGCGTGCTCACCGCGGACTACCCGGACGTCCCCACGTGCGTCGAGGACATGGGGCGCTACATGGAGGCCCTCGATGGCAACCTCTCGGTCGGCCTGGGCGGCGGCGACCCCAAGCAGTGCTACATGGTCGCCGAAGTCGCGAGGAGCGTCAAGGCGAACCACTTCAACCAAGCGTTCTGCCAGGTCAGCGCGACCCGTGCGAACGTCGGGAACGACGAGTGCCACATCAATGCGATGTGCGCGCCGTCCGGCGTTCCCGGCCTCGTGAAGGTCTCGACCGGCCCCATCTCCAAGGACTCCAAGGCGCCGGCGCTCGTTCCCGCCGACACGGCCATCGACATTGTGCGCGAGATGGGCGGCAACTCCATCAAGTTCTTCCCGATGGGGGGCCTCCGCTGCGAGGACGAGCTGAGGGCGCTCGCGGAGGCGTGCGCGCGCAAGGACTTCGTGCTCGAGCCCACGGGCGGTATCACCCTCGACAACTTCGACGAGATCATGCACGTCGTGCTGGACGCCGGCGTGAGGAGGGTCATCCCCCACGTCTACAGCTCGATCATCGACAAGGAGGCCGGCCTCACCAGGACCGACGACGTCCGCGCCCTGCTCGTGAAGGTCAAGGCACTGGTGTAGGAAACTCTAGATTTCGTCACGAGCACAAAGAGAGAGGGGGCGAGGCCATGTGAACTGCACCCCCCTGTCTTACTTCGATGCAACGACTCTATGCGCCGGCCTCAAGCTCGTCTCGAATGGCAAGGATGAAGTCGCGCGTGTTGAGCTTGGTCGGGTTCTCAAGCGTGGTGATGCGTGCGAGGTCACCCGTCATGCGCCCGTCCTCGATAGTCTTGACCGTCGCACGCTCCAGACGCTTCGCAAAGTCTACAAGCTCGGGGGTTCCGTTCAGCTCGCCGCGCTTGGCGAGCGCCCCCGTCCAGGCGAAGATCGTGGCCACCGAGTTGGTAGAGGTCTCCTCCCCGCGCAGGTACTTGTAGTAGTGACGCTGCACGGTGCCGTGCGCGGCCTCGTACTCGTACTGGCCATGGGGCGACACCAGCACCGAGGTCATCATGGCAAGCGACCCAAACGCCGAGGAGAGCATGTCGCTCATCACGTCGCCGTCGTAGTTCTTGCATGCCCAGATGAAGCCGCCCTCGCTCTTCATGATGCGCGCCACTGCGTCATCGATGAGGGTGTAGAAGTACGTGATGCCCGCTGCCTCGAAGCGCTCGCGGTACTCGTTCTCGTACATGTCCGCGAAGATGTCCTTGAAGCGGTGGTCGTAGATCTTCGAGATGGTGTCCTTCGAGGCAAACCACAGGTCCTGATGGGTGGAGAGTGCGTACTCGAAGCAGCTGCGCGCGAACCCTTCGATGGAGGAGTCCACGTTGTGCATGCCCTGGATTACGCCCGGCTGGTCAAAGTCGTGAATCAGGCGACGCTCCTCGTGGCCCTCTGCGTCGGTGAAGACCAGCTCGGCCTTGCCGGCGCCAGGCACGCGGTACTCGACGTTCTTGTACACGTCGCCATACCCGTGACGGGCAATGGTGATGGGTCGCTTCCAGCACTTCACCACGGGCTCGATGCCATTGACCACGATGGGCGCGCGGAAGATGGTGCCGTCGAGCATAGAGCGGATGGTGCCGTTGGGGCTCTTCCACATCTGGTGCAGGTGGTACTCTTCCACGCGCTGCGCGTTGGGGGTGATGGTCGCGCACTTGACGGCCACGCCCAGGCGCTTGGTGGCCTCGGCGGAGTCGATGGTCACCTGGTCGCCCGTCTCGTCTCGGTGCTTAAGGCCCAGGTCATAGTACTCGGTCTTGAGGTCGACGTACGGGCAGATGAGCTCGTCCTTGATGATCTGCCAGATGATGCGGGTCATCTCGTCGCCGTCCATCTCGACGAGCGGGGTCTTCATTTCGATTTTCGACATGCATGCCTCCAGCGCGGTCTAGTTGCGGCTCTTCGTTGCCCTTGTGGTTCCAGTCTACCCGAGCAAGGCTACAGGACGATTTCCGGCGAGAGCCATGCGGGCTGGTCACGACTTACGACGCGTCCGCAGGCGTACGCGCGGGGCAGCGAGAGAATCGCGGCTCCCCGGTATGCGCCCGACGGCATGAGTTCGAGAGAGACCGCGCAGTCTGTTACGCCGTCATCCACGAGACAGAGTGGGAGGAGAAGGCGCATGGTGTTGGTGGCGGGATCGTATGCGGGCGCGGCAGCGCGGTAGCTTGCCTGCGCAAGACGGAGCGAGAGGACCGTGGCGTCCTGCAGCGCTCTGGCCATACGTCGGTAGAGGCCAGGGTCTGCCTTAATGGCGCGCGCAAGCTCTCTGCACGCGCTGCGCCCAAGGCGGACCTCGCCGGCGCCCATGCCGTCGCGCAGCTGGCGCGAGGCCTCGCTGCTGTCAGCAAGCTGGTCGGCGAGGAATGCCCGCGGCAGGCGCCCGACCTGCTCGCCGAGAAGCGCCTCTGTGTCTAGGATAAGCATGCGCCCCGGCTGGCAGACCACGTCCTCAACGCGCTCGAGGTAGCTTGCCGGCTGCGGAAGCTCGGGGAGCATCGCCACAAGGCGGGTGCCAAGCTCTCCTGAGCCCGCAGTGGTAAAACCGTCGAGCTTCCATGGAATGTCGCCTGCGTTGGGAGAGAAGACCGCGTAGACGTCCTCGGCAAAGGGGGTGAGAAGTCCCGTGTCGAATGCAGCGAGAGAGCCATTGGCAGCCGTGACAACGCGGTCCTGGGCAACGGCACGATGGAAGGTCACGGTGAGGTACTCGCGCAGGATGCCGTAGCGAGAGGGGCCGCCAACGCCCTCGCCGGTGAAGTTCCAGTGCTCGGGGGCCGCCATGGTGGCAAGTGTGCCCAGCATGCGCTCCCAGGAGCCGATGACAGCAAACTGCACGAACTCACGGAGCGGGCTTACGGGCGAGCCGCCTGTTGCCTGACGGGAGCCACCCGAGAGATCGCTCCACGCACCCTCGTCTGCCGCAGGTAGGCCCTCAAGGCCCACCTGTTCGTGAACCGCGCCGGTGCCGTCGTCACCATCTACCAGCGCGAGGCTCCACTGCTTGCCTGATGATGGCCGTGACGTGCGACGGATTGTAATCTCGACCGGGCCGGATCCGTTCTCGTGGAGGTAGCGGAGCGGGAACGTCACGCGGCTCCTCGTGCCCGAGAGCGTTCCCGTCGAGCGGGCTACGCGCCAGTCCTCGTCAAGCGTGCGGTTGACGTCGGCATCGATGGGGAGCTTCTGGTAGAGAATGCGGAGAAGCTCGTCCTTGCAGTGGACCTCTGCTGAGAAATGCTCAGGGAGGTTCTGGTGGGGGAGGGGCTGCGGGGTTGGCGCGGGGGTCGGAATCGGTGTCGGCTCCGGTGCCGGCGGTGCGATGGGGGCTGCCTCCTGTTGCGACTGCTCCGCAGTCGTAAGATCGGCCTCCATGTCTTCGTAGGGATCGTAGGTGATGGTGAGGCTGATTCCGGCATTCGGAGTGGCCTCTGGCACCGGAGCGTCCGTCTCGCCCTGGTCCTCGTTTGCAGTTGCCTCTGCCTGCGGTTCGTCTGTCTTGTCGGCGGGGGAGGGCTGTGGTGCCGGCTCCGGCTCAGGCTCAGGTGTCGGTTCGGGCTCCGGCACGGTTACGGTTTCAGGCTCCGGCTCCGGCGCGGATGCCGGCTCTGGCTCGGCCGCAGCTTCCGGTTCCGGCGTGGGCTCAAGCTTGGCCTCGGGCTTCTCAACGTGGCGCGGCTTTGTCGGCTTGGGGTCGTGCGAGCCCTTGCGACGCTTCCATGGCTTGCTCTTGCCGCCCTTCTCGCCCGCGTTTGCGGAACCAGACTGTTCCGCGCGCTCAAGGTAGCCGTCGTATTCCTCGTTAGGCACGATTGTCGCGTAGACGCGTCCCTTCTTGAAGACGGTCAGTCGCACAAATTCTGGAAGAGCCTCCATAAGAGATTGAATGTCATTTTTCCCAAGGTCCTGCGGTGCAATGCCGTCCTTCAGAAGCACCTCCTCGACGCGTGAGAGAAGTGCCTGGCGGTTGGTTCCAAGGGTGGACGAGAGAAGCTTGTACAGGTAAAGCCTGTTTCCTGGTGTGATTCTGGGCATCGTTTGCGGCCTTCCTTCAAGGGCTCCCGGGAGCGGGGGCTGAGTTTGCAAGCTTCTACAGTATCACCCGCGGGTGTTGGCGCACAGCGGATTCGGCGCGGATGGGGCTTGTGCCGACGAGGGCGGTCGCTTGTCGCCGGGGCTTGCGATTTGATGCACTGTGCATCATTTGGCCGCTTCCGGCGACATTTTGTCGCCGGAGCGGGAGTTATGTTGCAAATGGAGACAATAAAGCCCTTCAGGCGACGGCGACAAGGACAGCAAAGTGGCTGGGAAGGGCGTCGCCGGACGAGAAGGGCGCCGCGAGGCGAGAAGGACGTCGCCGGGCGAGAAGGTCGCCGCTGTCCGCTCCGCGCCGCCTGCCAGACCGCCGGCGGCCAAGCGCCATCACGCTCTCGTGCCCGGCTAGCATCAAGGTTGATCGGCAGCCTCGATGCAAGGAGGAAACCCGTGAAGCTCAACGTCCGTAGGACTGTCCTCATCGGCTTTGCGTTCTTCTCCATCTGCGCGTTCTGGCAGATGTACAACAACGTGATTCCTCTCATGCTCACGAATACGTTCCATCTGGACGAGACCTTCTCGGGCATGATCATGGCCGCCGACAACGTCCTTGCCCTCTTCCTCCTGCCGTTCTTTGGTTTGCTCTCCGACCGCTGCCACAGCCGCCTTGGCCGTCGCATGCCCTTCATACTCGTGGGCACCTCCCTTGCCGTAGTGGGGATGATCTTCCTGCCCATCATTGATAACGCGTACTACGCGGATGGCTCCGGCGCCCTTCTCGCCGCCTTCATTGGCGTCCTGCTGTTTGTCCTCGTTGCCATGGGGACCTACCGCAGCCCCGCCGTCGCGCTCATGCCGGACTGCACTCCCAAGCCGCTGCGCTCGCCCGCGAATGCGATCATCAACCTCATGGGTGCCGTGGGCGGCATCATCTACCTGGTCATTGCCTCTGTTCTCTACAACAAGGGGCGCATCGCCGGGCTCGACCACGTTGACTACCTGCCGCTCTTCGTGATCGTCGCCGCCATCATGGCGGTCTCGGTGGCGATCGTGTTCCTCACCGTGAAGGAGCCCAAGCTCGAGGCCGAGGTCGCGGCCTACGAGGCCAGGCACCCCGAGGAGAACCTCGTCGAGAAGGATGCCGCGACGGGCAAGGAGGTGCTTCCCGCACCGGTCAGGTGCTCACTGGGTTTCCTTCTCGCCTCCATTGCCCTTTGGTTTATTGGCTACAACGCCATGGAGACCTGGTTCACGACATATGCGCAGGCAGAGTGGGGTATGGCACTGGGTGAGGCGTCGCGCTGCCTCATTGTGGCAAACGTGGGCGCCATCGTCTCGTACATTCCCGTGGGAGCCATTGCCAGCCGCGTGGGCCGCAAGCGCACCATCCTGGGTGGCATCGTGCTTCTCGGCGGGGGCTTTGCCTTCTGCGCTGTCTGGACCTTTGCGGGCATGGGCTTCTCGCCTGCGCTCTACGTGGTGATGGTGGTTCTGGGCATGGGCTGGGCGGGTATCAACGTGAACTCGCTGCCCATGGTGGTCGAGATGTGCAAGGGCTCCGACACCGGCAAGTTCACCGGTCTCTACTACACGTTCTCGATGGCTGCGCAGACGGTGACGCCCATCGCTGCGGGCTGGCTCATGCACCACGTGAGCTATCGCTTGCTCTTCATCTATGCCACGGTGTTTGTCGCTGCGAGCTTCGTGACCATGCTCTTTGTGCATCACGGCGATTTTAAGCTGGTCGAGAAGCGCGGACTCGAGGCATTTGATACGGACTAGCGATATCCTAGGGGCATCGCGTTTGGTCCCACTGGTTTTGAGGAGGATTGTCGATGGTACGCTGCATGATTCGCAAGCACCCGGTGCTTTTCGCCGCCGGCATGGCCGTGGGCCTGGGGGCGGCTGCCGTGTGCGGCCTGGCGCCTCGTACGGGTAACAAGACGGTGGACGAGCGCTGGGACGAGTTTGCCCGCTACCGCTATGCGCATCGCGGTCTGCACGACGATTCCCTAGGCGCCCCAGAGAACTCGCTTGCTGCCTTTAGGCGCGCCCGCGAGTATGGCTTTGGCGTGGAGCTTGACGTGCATCTCACGGCGGACGACCGTCTGGTTGTGATCCACGACTCAGACCTCAAGCGCATGACGGGCAGGGAGGGCATCGTCGAGGAACTCACGCGCCCGCAGCTCGAGGAGTACCGTCTCAACGGAACCGACCAGGGCATCCCCACGCTCGGCGAGGTCCTGAGGATCTTCGAGTGGGATGGCAGGGGAACCATGCCCGCGCCGCTCATCATCGAGATCAAGACCTACTGCGAGAACGCTGACCTTCTCACCAGTCGCGTCATGGAGTGCCTGGACACTTTCGACGTGCGCTACTGCATCGAGAGCTTCGACCCGGCGGTGCTGGTGTGGCTGCGCCGCAACCGTCCCGAGGTCATTCGCGGCCAGCTCTCGATGGACTTCCTCGCCAGCGATGCCGGTGCAAGCGCCAAGGCACTGCCGCCGCCGCTGCGCGTGGGGGCAACTGCCCTTCTCGGCAACGTGGCCGCCAAGCCGGACTTCATTGCATACAAGTTTGATGACCGCAAGCAGCCTGTGGTGCGCCTGGTGTGCGGGCTTCTCGGCGGCAAGCTGATCACGTGGACCATACGAAGCGAGCGAGACATGCTTGCCTCCGAGGCCGAGGGTGCGCCGGTGATCTTCGAAGGTTTCCTGCCTGCGCCTCAGTCCTGCGTGAACGCGCAGTGGGCGGGTGCCAAGGCGTAAGCTCGTGAGAAATGCTGCCATCTAGCTGCGCCGTCCTGCGTTTCGTGGGACGGCGTACTTCTCGCTAGCTGGTCTTGCCGTCGTCTTCGGCGGCGACCTCGTGGCCCTTTGCCCAGAGCTTTGCCTCGCGGTTGCGCATGTTCCACACCGTGGCCTCCATGCCCAGCGGGACGTAGTCGAGCTTCTCGAGGTCCTGGGGGAGGTACTCCACCAGGCCGCGCTGGGGCGTGGGCGAGAAGCTCGCAGGAGCCGGTCCCGGGGTTGCCTCCAGCGCGAAGACCTTGGCCCCATTGGCGACGAGGCGCTCCTCGTAGCCGCTCGTGGGTTCGTTGGGGAAGTCTGCCCGTGCGTCCTCGCTGGTCCAGAGTACCTCGTACCCGGCAGCGGCAAGCTCCTCGAGCGTGAAGAGGTAGAGGGGTCGGCTGTCGGTCTTGAGGCGAAGTGCGCCACTTGGCGCGAGGATGCGGCGGTAGTCCATAAGGTATGTGGCGTCGGTAAGGCGCAGGCGCGCCTGGCGTTTGCGCGGAAACGGAGTGGGGAAGTTGAGGTAGATGCGCGAGAGCTCGCCAGGGGCGAAGGCCTCGGTCACGCGGTGGCCGTCCCAGGCGAGAAAGACCACGTTCTCAAGGCCGCTCTTCGCGGCGATGCCGCCGGCGTAGGCCATACAGAGCGGCTCGCCGTCCATACCGAGGAAGAGCACGTCCGGCTCGCGGCGGGCGGACTCCACCGTGAAGGCACCCTTGCCGCAGCCAAGGTCGAGACGGACCTCGCGGAAGCGCCTCGGCTGCGCTGCGCCTTTTTCGAGGGCTGTGCTGCCAACGGGAAAGCATGCCTCGGCCCAACGGCCAGCGTAGTCCTGCGGCGCAGGCTCGATGAAGTCCGCGTAGCGCTCGAGACGCTCCTCGAGGACGAAGTGCTTGGGAGTTCGTGCGTGCATGGGACTTCGGCTATTCTGTGCTCGTCTCGGCGCTGGATGCGGACGCGGCGTTCGCGCTTCTCCCGCCGCCCAGCGTGAAGGTGGTGGCGGCGTGCAGCATGTTGACCTCCGACAGCTCCAGCTTGCCGTCGATGTAGGGCTTGTACATGGCGTCAATCGAGCCCACGCCCATGGAGCACCCGCTGCACTGCTCGCAGGACCCGTCTCCGCAGAAGCTGAGCCCGCGGCGAACGATCTCCTCGCGCTCTTCTCGCGTGGTGTCCTTGATGAGTACGCTCTTTGTCATGTGCGGGCGCTCCCTAGAGCTTGCCGTGGAGCTTGAGCTCCTCGATGAGCATGCGGTCACGGTATTCGGCAAGGGCCTCCGGAGTGTTGCCCGTCTCGGGGGTACGATGCGAGAGCTCCTCATCCACGCCCCTCTGTGCGATGTCAGACCACTCGGCGGGGAACTCCTTCCAGTCTGCCATGTCCTGGAGCCAGAGCGTCGTGGAGTCGTGCAGGTGATTCATGAGGCCGGCGACGCCTCCCTTGCCGCCGCCAAGCTCGAACACGAGAGACGGCCCCATGATGCCCCAGCGGATTCCGGGCCCAAACGTCACGGCCTTATCCGCGTCCTCTACCGAGCACACGCCGCTCATCACGAGGTCTGCCACCTCGCGGTAGAGCGCCATCTGAAGTCGGTTGCAGATGAAACCCAGGGCTTCCTTCTTGAGCACAACAGGCTCCATGCCGATGCGCTGGTAGAAGCCCTTGGCGCACGCGATGGTGTCCTCCGCGGTCTTCTCGCCGCGCGTGATCTCAACGAGGGGAATGAGGTGGGGCGGGTTATAGGGGTGCCCGCCGCAGAAGCGCTCGGGGTGCTTGGCGCTCTTTGCGATCTCGGTCACGAGGAGACCAGAGGTGGAGCTTGCGACGATTGCGTCGGGGGCGGCTGCGGCCTCGATCTGCTCAACGATCTCCCACTTGACCTCATAGTGCTCCGCAGAGCTCTCCTGAATGAACTGCGCGTTCTTCACGGCCTCGGCGACGGAATTGGTGTAGTGGATGCGGGACGCGATTTCCTGCGCCTGTCCCTCCGTGTAGACGCTGTTCCTGACGAGGGAGTCCAAGCTCGCCTGTACGCGCTGTCGCGCAAGCGAGCTGGACTCTGGCGTGCGGTTTTGAGCCCAGACCTCAAGGCCCGCCATTGCGAACTTGAGCGCATAGCTGTAACCGATGACCCCCGCGCAGATAGATGCGGCTACCTTGATATCGTTTGCCTTCATGCCAATCCTTCCGATGCGTGCCTGCCAAGAAGTATAGGCCAGGTAACGTGCCCGACTTTGTTTTTTCGATACCGATATGGTGCCTATATGCGCAAATGCTCGACTAGGAACAAGGAAGGATTACATGACGTATGTCTTATATAGAGAGAAGAATAATTCAGTCAGTTGATATAGGTTTTCCTCGTCGGCAAACCAAGAGACGTCACCTATTCTTATATAATTTGACCTAATATAAATATGTGAACTAGTCCCATTCTGGTAGCATATCTCAAACATATCGGTGTACCAACCATCCTCAGGAATATTGAATATCGTGGCAAGCGGCGGTCCATTTACATCAAGATTGCTAAGCATGCCGACTACTGCTTCCGAGCCGCCATCACTACCAATAATCAGCACGCGATTAACCTTACTAAAATCCGGGTAGCCAAAAAACTGCGGAGGAGCAGACACGGTAAACAGGGTGATGACGATAAGCATAGGGGCAATAAAACGAACTAATCTTTTGCAGCGTCGCTTCATCGTCATCGCCCCACTTGTTGTTGCCAACTCATCCGCTCAGCCCGACTCCTTCATCTTGATAAGTACGGGGTATATGGTGATTAGTCTCACATCACTTCGGACAAGTGATGTGAAATCGGCAGACGGATGAATAAGCCCTACGAGTTCTCATTGTGCTCGAGGAATCGTTCGATGACTTAAGATAGAAATGTCGTGTGAATGTCCTCGAATGTCGAAGGAGCCAAGATGGCTGATGATGCAAAGCAGCGCGCGCTCGACGCGCACAGGGAATGGCATGGCAAGATCGAGGTCGTGAGCAGGGCAAAGATTGGCACGCCGGAGGAGCTTGCCGTGGCCTACACGCCGGGCGTCGCCGTCCCCTGCCTTGAGATCCAGAAGGACCCGAGCCTGTCGTACGAGTACACCCGTCGCTGGAACCTCGTCGCCGTGGTGACGGACGGCTCCGCGGTTCTCGGCCTTGGCAACATTGGCCCCGAGGCAGGCATGCCGGTCATGGAGGGCAAGTGTGCCCTCTTCAAGATCTTCGCCGACGTGGACGCCTTCCCCCTGTGCATCCGCTCCAACGACGTGGACGAGATCGTCCGCACCGTGCAGCTGCTCGCCGGCAGCTTTGGCGGCGTGAACCTCGAGGACATCTCCGCACCGCGCTGCTTCGAGATCGAGCGTCGCCTCAAGGAGACCTGCGACATCCCCGTCTTCCACGATGACCAGCACGGTACCGCCGTCGTGACGTGCGCCGCGCTCATCAACGCGTGCCGTCTCACCGGGCGCGAGCTTGCCGACGTCAAGGTGGTCTTCTCGGGCGCCGGTGCCGCGGGCATCTCCATCGCACGCCTCATGAAGCGCATGGGCGTGCGCGACGTGATCATCTGCGACCGTCGTGGTGCCATCTACGAGGGCCGCGAGGGGCTGAACCCGGTGAAGCAGGAGGTCGCCACCTGGACCAACCGAGAGGGCGTGCACGGAAGCCTTGCCGACGCAGTCAAGGGCACCGACGTCTTTGTAGGCGTCTCCGCCCCCGGCGCGCTCACCCAGGACATGGTGCGCACCATGGCGAAGGACCCCATCGTCTTTGCCTGCGCGAACCCCGTGCCCGAGATCATGCCCGACGAGGCGCTCGCCGCTGGTGCCGCCGTGGCGGCGACCGGCCGCTCGGACTTCCCCAACCAAATCAACAACGTGCTGGCGTTCCCCGGCATCTTCCGCGGTGCACTTGACGTGCGCGCGAGCGACATCAACGACGACATGATGGAGGCCGCTGCCTACGCCATCGCCGGCCTGGTGGACGACGAGCACCGCGCGGCGGACTGCATCATCCCCGGTGCCTTCGACAAGCGCGTCGCGCCCGCCGTGGCTGCGGCTGTGGCCGACGCCGCACGCAAGAGCGGGGTTGCGAGGATCTAGCGTTCGAGCATTCGGATGGGCTTAAGAGGGCGGGCCTTTGGTCCGCCCTCTTTTTTCGCGACAACTGAAGGACTGCGTTACTCAATCCTTCGATTGCTACGGCTACGGATGATTCCCTAGGAAAATGTGGGAGACTCGCACATTTTTCCAACGAATAATGTGCGAGCTGTGTCGGCGAGACTCATGGTGATTGCTCCATGTCCGTTATGGTGCCTGCAAAGAGTGGCGTTGGTGTCATGTTGTCAAGGATGAAGTAGACGAAGGGCCGGTCTAGGATGACCTCCCGGACCTCGGGCTCATCCGGCGTTGCCGTTGAGCCAACCATGTTTATTACGGTGACCGCTGCCGCCCTTGTTCCGGTCTCGTTTACGTCGATGAAGGTCTTTTGAAGCATGGTGCTTATGGCAAGGTTACCGTCCTTGAGGGTAGCCATGTGCGAGAAGACGGTGAGCATGGTGTCTAAGGCATTGCGTGCCCATGCCTGACAGTTGGTCGTTGAGCTGTGCATCTGCGGCGATGCGGTCTCTAGCTGGGAGAGCATATCTCCTACGGCCCCGGCTGCTGTCAAGGCCAGGGCAAGGGGTACCGAGAGAGGAGAGGCAAGCACGTTTTGCCTGCCGGTTTGTGAGATAGGCGACTTGAAGAAGACGAACAGTGAAGTCAAACAGCGCGTGCGTTGCCATTGGTCTGCAAGGGCGTTAGCGATGGGTTCTTGCTCGCGTGAAGCGTTGCACTGCGGGCAAATCGAGGAGGGAAAGAGCGGTTTGGCGTCCAACGAGGCGTTCCATGGGTACTCCCTGCATGTAGCGTAACGCAATTATTCACTATGGAATCTTCAGGAATTGCTGTGAACCGACAAGAGGAAGGCTTCGCGCGAGCTGAGTGGCCAAAATTACGTTCGGAAGTCAACATATGTGGATTATTTTTACTAGCACAAGCCGTATGAGACTGTGTCGGATGCCCCGGTGCGGAGTTCGGCGAGTACATGCGGACGCCCTCGCTAGCGTTTTCCCTGTTGGAGATAACGTCGGATGGAAGGGGCGTGCGCTAGCGAGGGCTACCCATGCCCCTCGCGGCTCTGGACTTACACACAACCTTACTTTTGAACGTAAATCAGGACTGTTCGCCAGTGCGGTGATGTCTGTGAACACGGGACAGTGCTGAAGTAACCGTGCGGAGCGAAGCTACAACACAGTGGGCGGGCTTATTTCTGCTAGAGCTCAGTCAGAACGAACAGGTCGGGTGGCTGGCTGCAGATGTATTGAATGCGCTCTTGTGCAGCGGCATAGTCGCCTGCATGATCTGGGTCATCACGGTAGCAACTGATGGTTGCCGTGGGCTCGACCTGAGAGTCCAGCCATTCATCCAAAATGTTGTCAAAACCCTCGCGTAGCGAAATTGAATACGAGTGACTCTGCACGCCGCCCTCTCGGAGATGCGCTGTCATGGTGAGAGTGGTTGACGCCAACAGATCCGCACTGCGCCTTTCGAGGAGCCTATGCAACGCGATGCCGGCCTCGACTTGTTGGACGGCCTCTTCCCAGGTTGGGGTTCCAGAAAGGCCCTTCTCGGATAGTTGCTGGGAAAGCGCCTTTGCCGCGTCGAGAGCGCCGTCTGTTGGAAACTCTGTATACAGAGTTCTGTTAAATGCGCGCTCGTCTTCGTCCTGCACATCGTAAGCCACTACGTAGCTCGTGGCGGTACCGTTGTCCTCTGGAAGAGGCTCGTTCTCGCCCGTTTCCCCGTTATACAGTGCATCGAACCTTACGATAGTTTGCCCTGTCGCATTTTGACCAGCCGCAAGACTTGTATTTGGCCCAGAGAGCGAATATTCAATTGATTCGATTCCATCCCCCATGCAGGTAAGATCGATATCTCTCGAGGCATACCACGTTCCGGCATCCATGGTGCCTGAGGAGCCAAGTGTGCTAATGAATCTCGTGGTAAGCACACTTCCGTCCTCTTGGGGTATGCCTTCGGCGTATGCACGCAGCACAAAGGGATTACTTGGACTCTCTGTAATCGAATCCTGGTCGTTCTGCTGATTTCTGCCGAGAATCGCCAAACCTAATAGAGAAGCGGCGACACCTACTGACACAGCGCCTCCCCACAGGAGATGCCGTCTTGTGACGGAGCATCCTGTTCTAGTCCAAACGATTGCGTCGCCGCCCATTTGGCGAGCCTTGCATTCAACCCTTTCTCGTACCTTATTGGGAAGCCGTACCTCCTTGGCTAGTGCTTTGAGTTCCCTCTCCAGCAGCTCGTCACTCATTATTGCCCTCCATTCCCATAGATTCGAGATACCTCTTCATCTGTAACCTTGCTCTATGGAGTCTTGTACGTACGGTGGCTGGTGGACAGCCCACTATCGCGGCGATTGTTTCGGTTGGGTATTCCTCAACATAGTGAAGAAGGGCGACCACACGCAGCTTCTCGGGCAGTGCCTTGAGCGCCGCCCAGACGGGATTTTGCTCAAGAGCGCTTACCGCCGCTTCCGCAGGATCGAGATCTGTAGAAGGGATCGCGGCAATCATCTCGTCGGACGGGGCAATGCGCTTGTGCCAAGGGGATCTATACAGCTCGTGGCATCGATTAATGGTTACTCGCAATAGCCAGGCGCGGAGGTGTTCTTCATCAGCAAACTCCGTTTTGCTCGTAAGAAGGCGCAGGAATACGTCTTGAGAGACATCTTGGGCATCAATCTGAGAGCGAGTCTGGCTTAGGGCAACAAGGTAGACGGCGTCTCCATGGAGGTCCATTGCACGACGGATGAAGCTTTCTCTCCCACTGCAGGGCGCATGGTGTTCGCTGTCCCGCATGTATGTCCTCCGCTTCATCTTGTGACTGTTACCATTTACATGCGCTAGCGGGGTCGAATGTTCCCGCTGAACAGAAAAAATTGTGCAATGCGCGTGAGAGTAGTGCGGTGGTATTTGTTTCGGAGTGACAGCCCCGCGTCTATGAAGGCTGCAGACTTCCCGTGCAAGACGGATAGCTCAAATTATGTACGGAAGCCAAGATATGTAGGTTATTTTCCTGTGTGGAGGAGCGCTTTGAGTCCTACGCGGTGGGTGCGGTACCAGCCGGATGGCATTTTCCCTGTTGGCGATTTCTGTAGGCCTTCACGAATGTTGCCCAACGATGGTCAATAGCCCCCGGTGCGGTCACCTACTTACACAATACCTCGCATCCGTACCTAATTCGGGACCGTCTGCTAGCGCAGTTCGCTTCCGGAGGCGCCCACCGTGCTACCAGGCTTCGCGCTCACGTGGTTGACCACCACAATACCTGCGCTCACCAGCGCTAGCGCGCAGACGGACCGCACGGGGTCAACCTGCTGGTACTCACCGAGAAGTACCGCAGAAAGCACGAAGCCAAACACGGGGTTCATAAAGCTGTAGACCGAGATGCGCGAGACCGAGTTCACGGAGAGTAAGAGCGACCACACACTGTACGCCGCCGCCGAGATGAAGCCCATGTACGCGAGAAGCGCAATGGCGCTCGGCCCGACGGGCGAGAGAGCCCCACCACCAGCCACGCCCATCGCCATGAGTCCGAGTCCGCCCACCACAAACTGCCACCCGCTGAGAAGCACCGGGTCATGACGCGCGGAGAGCCTCTGGATGAGGCAGGAGGACGTGGCCGAGCACAGCGTGCTCAGAAGAATCATCCCCTCGCCCATCGGCGAGAAGGAAAGCGAGAGGCTCCCCAGGCTGCCTCCGAGGTTGATGAGGACCACGCCAGAAAACCCCAGCAAGCAGCCCGCGACCTTCCTGCCGGTGAGTCGCTCTTGCCGGAACGCCAGCGCTGAGAGCAGAATGGCAAAGAAGTTGGCGCTTGCCTCGATGACCGAACTCGTGGTTCCCGCGGCATGAGCAAGTCCCAGGTAGAAGAAGGCGTACTGCCCAAAGGTCTGGAAGAGCGCCAAAAGGGCAATGGGGCCAATATCGGTGTGTCGGGGTACAAGAGACTTTCGCCAAGCGATGCTCACGAAGAGGATGACCATGAAGCCGGCAATGACGAACCTTGTGCCAGCAAAGAGCATTTGCGATGCCGTGTCGGTGCTGGCAATGCCAAAGAGTGCGTAGCCAACCTTGATGCAGGGGAAGGCTGATCCCCAGAGGAGGCAGCAAAGCGCTGCAACGAGAAGAGCGCCCCACGTGCTTGTGAGGAAGCGCTCCTTTTGCGCGTTCATATGGAACTCTGCGTCCGCCCCCTGTGTCATGCGTCCCCTCTCGTTTCCGGCGATTTAGTATACGCGGTTGCCGGGCCTTACAACCACCCCGCCCTGGCCCGGCTGCCGCTGCATAAAAAGGCTCTAGCGCGGGGTTTTCGAGACCTCCGTGCACAAAAAAGCTCTATCGCGGGGCCTATAGACAAGCTAATATCAAAAATGCAATTACATATGCAATTACTCGTATAGTTTATGGAAAATTTACATAAATACGCATACGATAGTTCAATAGTTGATAAAAGATCACGGAAGGTCCCCGCGATAGGCTGTTTTTGTGCACGAGCTTCGGAATTTCCCATCGATAGCCCGTTTTTTGCGCACCACCAGCAGGCAAGGAAGCGACCCCCGGGAAGGGCTCTGCCCTTGTCCCCAGAGGTCGTGGGTCTGATGTTCTTCGATGCCGGGGGACAAGGGCATACCCCTCCCCGGCTGCACTTATGCGAAGTAGCTGATTCCTCCCTCGAACAGCAGCTGGTACGCGTTGCCGGGCACGTTCTTATAGAGGCCGACGCCGCTCCGCTCGGTGTGACCCATCTTGCCTAGCACGCGTCCGTCGGGCGAGGTGATGCCCTCGACGGCCATGAAGGACCCGTTTGGGTTGGAGCGCAGGTTCATGGACGGCAGACGGTCGGCGTTGACGTACTGCGTGGCAATCTGCCCTGCGCCCCCAAGGCGCTCGAACTCGCCTGCGGCGCAGACAAAGCGTCCCTCTCCGTGGCTGATCGCAATGTTGTGCACGTCACCAACCTTGCACTTGGAGAGCCACGGCGAGATGGTCGACGCCACGCGTGTGCGCACGAGGCGGCTCTGGTGGCGCCCAATGGGGTTGAACGTAAGCGTGGGGGAGTCCTCTCGCGCGTCGACGATGTCGCCATAGGGAACCAGCCCCAGCTTGATGAGGGCCTGGAAGCCGTTGCAAACGCCCAGCATGAGGCCATCACGCGCCTGGAGCAGGTCGCGCACCGCCTCGGTGACAGTGGGGTTGCGGAAGAAGGCCACGATGAACTTGGCCGAGCCGTCCGGCTCGTCGCCGCCGGAGAATCCTCCGGGGAGAAAGACGATCTGGCTCTCGCGGATTGCGCGCACCATGGCATCCACGCTCTCGGAGACCGCCTGCGGCGTGAGGTTGTTCACAATGACCGTCTTGGCTATGCCGCCCACGCGCTCGAACGCGCGTGCGGAATCGTACTCGCAGTTGGTGCCGGGAAAGACCGGAATTACCACGCGCGGCTTGGCGAAGCTTGCGCCGGCCGTGTGGCGCGTAGGCGTAACGCCTGCTTTCTCGGCGTCAAACGAGAGGGGCGTACATGCTGGGCCCTCGGCCTTGCCGAGGTACGGATAGACGCTAGAAAGCGCGCTTTCCCAGGGCTTCTGCAGGTCGTTCAGGATGGACATGCGCTCGCTGCAGGCATAGAGCGCGTACTCGGCCAGCGTCTCGCCAAACGACGCCACAGTGACGCCCGCCGGGGCGTCCGGCAGGTTGGCATCCTGCACAAGCTCAATCACAAAGCTGCCGTACGCGGGATTGAGCAGAGCCTCCTCGGTGAACTCCGGGCGTACGCGCAGGCCGATGAAGTTGCCTACGCACATCTTGAAGACGGCCTCGGCCATGCAGCCGTAGCCCGGAGTGCTCACGGCGCACGCAGCACCGGAGCCAATGAGCCTCTCGACGTAGTCAAACGTGGCGAGAAGCGACGCCGCCTTGGGCGTGATGCCGTCATCGGCGTACCCGGGCACAACGACAATGACCTGGTCGCCTGCGTGCTTGAACTCCGGCGAGGTCACACGGCCCACTTTGCCCAAGCCGATCGCAAACGAGACCAGCGTGGGCGGCACGTCGAGGTCCTCGAACGAGCCGGACATCGAGTCCTTGCCGCCAATGGAGCCAATGCCCAGGTCAAGCTGGGCCATGAGCGCGCCGAGAAGTGCGGCTGTGGGTCTGCCCCAGCGCTTGGGGTCGTCGCGGAGCTTCTCGAAGTACTCCTGGAACGTGAGGTAGAAGTTCCTGTGCTCGAAGCCCATGGCCACGAGCTTGGAGACCGACTCAACAACTGCCAGGTAGGCACCGGTGTACTCATCCTCGCTCATGAGGTAGGGGTTGTAGCCCCACGCCATGCCCGAGCACGTGGTGGTCTCGCCGTCAACGGGAAGCTTGGCTGCCATGCCAAGCGCGGGCGTGAGCTGCGTTGTGCCGCCAAACGGCATGAGCACGGTGGCGGCTCCGATGGTGGAGTCGAATCGCTCGGAGAGGCCCTTGTTGGATGCCACGTTGAGGTCACTCACCAGCGAGACCATCTTGTCCTTGAACGTCTCGCCGCTCCATTCGTGGCGGTACTCGTGGGATTCGCACACCCGCACCGAGGTGGACTTGGGTGCACCGTTCGACGAGAGGAACTCGCGGCTCACGTCCACGATGGTCTTTCCGCGCCACGACATGCGCAGACGGGGCTCCTCGGTGACCTCGGCGACAACCGTGGCCTCGAGGTTCTCCTCGCGCGCATAGCCCAGGAACTCGTCCACGTCTTCGGGCGCAAGCGCCACGGCCATGCGCTCCTGCGACTCGGAGATGGCAAGCTCGGTGCCATCAAGCCCGTCGTACTTCTTGGGCACGCGGTCGAGGTCGATGAGCAGGCCGTCGGCCAGCTCGCCAATGGCAACCGACACGCCGCCGGCGCCAAAGTCGTTGCAGCGCTTGATGAGGCGGCATGCGTCACCACGGCGGAAGAGGCGCTGCAGCTTGCGCTCGGTGGGGGCGTTGCCCTTCTGGACCTCGGCGCCGTCCTTCTCGAGAGACTCTACGTTGTGCGCCTTGGAGCTGCCCGTGGCGCCACCGATGCCGTCGCGGCCGGTACGACCGCCGAGAAGCACGATCTTGTCGCCTGGCGCGGGGCACTCGCGACGCACGTGGCTTGCGGGAGTGGCACCCACCACGGCGCCTATCTCCATGCGCTTGGCCATGTAGCCGGGGTGGTAGAGCTCGGAGACCTGTCCGGTGGCAAGGCCAATCTGGTTGCCATAGGAGGAGTAGCCCGCCGCCGCCGTGCGGCAGATCTTGCGCTGCGGGAGCTTGCCGGGAAGCGTGCTTGAGACCGGTGCGGTGGGATCTGCCGCGCCGGTCACGCGCATGGCCTGGTACACATAGCTGCGCCCGGAGAGCGGGTCGCGGATGGCGCCGCCAATGCAGGTCGCTGCACCACCAAAGGGCTCGATCTCGGTGGGGTGGTTGTGCGTCTCGTTCTTGAAGAGGTAGAGCCAGTCCTCTTCGCGGCCGTTCACGTCGACCCTAGCCTTCACGGTGCAGGCGTTTATCTCCTCAGACTCGTCAAGACCGGTGAGCTGGCCTGTGTGCTTCAGCCACTTGGCGCCAATGGTGCCCATGTCCATGAGGCAGACGGGCTTGTCGTCTCGCCCAAGCCGGTGGCGAATGTCCATGTAGCGGCGGAACGCTGCCGCCACCTGGGGGTTGTCAAACTGGATATCGGTGAGGGCGGTGCCAAAGGTGGTGTGGCGGCAGTGGTCGGACCAGTAGGTGTCGATCATGCGAATCTCGGTGATGGTGGGCGCGCGCCCCTCGCGGGCAAAGTAGCCCTGGCAGAACTTGGCGTCGGCGACGTCCATGGCAAGGCCGCGGTCGCTCACGAAGTTCTCGATGCCCTTCTCGTCCAGGTCGAGAAAACCGTCCAGGACCTCGACGTCCGCCGGCTCCGGATAGGCGGTGGCGAGCGTCTCGCGTGCGGTGAGCGACGCCTCGCGCGCCTCGACCGGGTTGATCACGTAGTGCTTGATGGCCTCGAGGTCGTCGTCGGCGAGCGTGCCTTCTAGCACGTATACCTTGGCGCTTCTCACCGTGGGGCGCTTACCCTGCGAGACGAGCTGGATGCACTCGGCGGCCGACGCGTCGCGCATGTCAAACTGGCCCGGCAGAGACTCCACCGCAAAGACCTGCGCGCCCTCGGCAACCTCGGGCATCTCGCGCGTGGCACGGTCCGTCTGCGGCTCGGAGAAGACCACCGGTATGCACTGCTCGAAGAGCTCCTCTGAGATGCCCTCGACGTCGTAGCGGTTGATGACGCGCAGGCCGGTGAGCGACGAGATGCCCAGCATGTGCCTAAGCTCATGGCTGAGCGCCCGCGCCTCCCCGTCGAATCCGTCCCTTTTCTCCACGTAGATGCGCGAGACCATCGAGGCCACCTTTCCCATTGGGTGTGGGCTGATTGCGCCGCGGACGCGACGCCGGAGGAACGCTCACCATTCTACGGCAGAGCCGGCTGCGGCGCAGGAAGCCGCGACGCCCGCAACACATTCGTTGCCGATTGTGTGACGCGCCCCAGGTCGCAACAGATTCGGCCGCGAATGTGTGACGTTTGGATACACATTCGCAGCCGATTTGCTCGACTCGGGCACTCGTCCAGGGTGCATGAGGTTCCCGTGAGAAAGCCCCTACGCGTCCTCGTCGATCTTCTGGAGCGTCGCCATGATGGGCGGGATGATCTGCTTCTTGCGGCTCACGACGCCCTTGAGCAGCGCCATGCCGTCCTTGGGCTTGACGTCGAAGGCCTGCGCAACCACGTCCTCCGCGCCGTTGCCAAAGATCATGAGGTCGGTGCTCTGCGACTTTACGTCGGTGAACATGTAGAAGATCATCGGCAGCTCTTCGGCCTTGGCAGCCTCGGCCATGAACGGGCGCACGAGGTTCTCGGCGGCCACGCGGCTGTTCTTGGTCATATAGCTGCCCTGGCCAACGCCAAACTTGGCATTGCCGCGGCTGAAGACCTTGAAATCCTGGTGAAAAACCTCCTCGGCGGTACGGCCCGTGAGGTCTGAGCCTGCCTCAAACATAGAGTCGGCGTACGCCTCGATGTCCTCGCCGCAGATCTTGGCCAGCTCCTCTGCTGCGTGACGGTCCCTTGCGGTGCAGGTGGGGGAGCGGAACATCAGCGTGTCGGAGAGGATGGCCGAGAGCATGAGGCCTGCGATCTTGGGTGGGATCTCCACGCCGGCCTCGGTGTAGGCACTGTAGATGATCGTGCAGGTGCAGCCCACGGGTTCGGCGCGGTAGTAGACGGGCGCGTTTGTCTCGATGGTGCCAATGCGGTGGTGG
>ERZ773013.348-NODE-348-length-29239-cov-10.826343_pt1 | contig 29239 bp, 31 predicted proteins | sample MGYA00511670_ERZ773013 | MGnify/ENA primary metagenome ERZ773013 (study PRJEB29015, sample SAMEA2738120) | human oral metagenome | biome: human oral; feature: human-associated habitat; material: saliva | place: China | collected 2257 ... | reverse complement strand
TCTCGATTCCAAACAAGGTCGTATTGAGGCTTGTCGAAACTTGGCTTGATCCACTTTTTCTGGGTTTCAAGAATCGTTTTGTATCTTGCAATAACGGTCTTAAAAACAGATTGAGCCATTTGGGATCTGAGTCCAAACTGTTCTCTAAGTACAGAGTATAAAACCTGATTTAAAGAGAACTGCTTCAAGTTTTGTGTATTGAATATGTATTCAGACACATAATTACAGGCATCAGAATAAGCAGTCATGGTTTTATCAAGTAAGACCTTGTTATCTGCATCAACTGATATTTGAATTTTGGCTGTAATTGTCATCTGCTCCATAAACAAACCTTATTGTCCTTTCATTAAATATAGTTTATACTATTATTAGTGAAAAGTCAATGATTTTAAGGGGTTTCTATGGATAACAGATATAATTGCCATAATAGACGCAAGTATAGTTTAAAAGTACACGTAGTTTTTGTTACAAAGTATCGTAAGCAATTACTTAAAGATTCTATCGCTGCTGATGCAAAGCAAAAGATATACGACATCTGTAATTCTCGCAAGTATAACGTTATTGCGATGGAAACTGATATTGATCATATACATCTTCTCATCGGTTATGATACCACCGATAGAGTTTGTGACATCGTAAAACTAATTAAGCAGCAAACCACTTTTTATCTATGGCAAAAATATCCATGTTTCCTATCCAAACAATACTGGAAGTGGAAAACCTTTTGGTCCGATGGTTACTTTGCTTGTAGTATAGGAGAGGTATCATCAGCTACCATACAAAAATACATTGAAAACCAAGGCTGATTAGTCGCAAACTTACAATGCTCCTCCCACCGCCCAAGGGCAGTGGGTTTCCGCAAACAAAATAGAAAGGATTTTATTTATGAAACAAGAAAAAGGAGAAGAAGATATGATCTTAAAGAAAGCAGCAGCAAGAGTAAAGGAACTTTTGGGTAAATGTTTAGAAGAGTGCGGCAAATTAACATGGATCGAAATTATTGCATATTGGTTAATCTGTGCAGGAGTTGGCTCACTTGTGCCTAGTTTGTTTTACTCACTAACAACTTTCGTAACTACAGAGTTATCAATTCTGTTTGAATTAAGAATCGTGGGAAGTGTATTACTCATAATTCTGGGACAGCTGATCCTCTTAAACAAAAACCTGAAGAAAAAATAAGACGAAAGAAGGAGTGTTAAAACACTCTTTTTATTTGCTTTTTAGAAAGTGTTATGCTACAATAAAAGTATAGAAAGAGAGGGATGGAAATGTATATTAAGAAAGGAAGACGCAATTATTCTGTAGCAGAACATATAGATTCACTAGACCTAATGCTGGTATCATCTATCAGAATCAAGCGAAGATTATCTCGGCAAGAAGAAGTCGTTGGAGTAATTCCCGTGAATTGCAAACTGTCATTTCAAAATCAGAAAATTACAAAGAAGAAAATAAATGAAAAGCTGGGTGAGATCGTCCAAGCAATCGTAATAAATGAAACGTCATACATAGAAAAGATAAATAAAAACGGAAGGGAAAGGCTAGGAGTAGTAGTAGTCCTAGTAATATAGAAACATGGAAGATAACATTATTATAAAAGTACAAGATTATAGAGAACTTGCAAAATTAACTGTCTTAATCGACAAGGTTATCAAGGCAAGAGCAAAGGTTCTAAAACTACAACCAGACGTTGCAAGAGCAGCCTTTATCCTAGCAGAAGAAAACGAGATCGCAGATGTAGCAGAAGCATTAAAAATTCGTCAAGAAGGAGCTTCTCACCTGGTTAGAGAATTAGAAAGAAACGGAATGGTAGAAACAGACAAGACAGCTGGTGGATACAGAAGAAGAATCAGACTGACATCAACTGGCAGAAAACTGTTAATAGAACCGATCACGAAGAAGATACAAGCATTGATAGAGAGAATATCACAAGAATAAACTAAAGAAGTGCCATGTAATATAGGCACTTTTTGTTTGCTAAAAAGAATATAATATGATATAATGACAATATAAAGGAAGAGAGGAATTTTATGAGTAAAAACAAAGAGACGAAAAACCAAAAAATGGATAAAATAATCAACGAACTACAGGCGAAGACATCCCCAAAGCTGTTTCTTGTTAGACGGCTTTCGTTGTTTTCCGTTTATGCTTTCTCAACACTAGCTATTATCTTCAGCTTTGCTGCGAACATCATTAAGGTTGAAGGCGTATTGGAACTGTCTTACATTGCTTTAACAATAGCATTACTATCTCTAGCCTTACACGAAATCTTAAATAGAAAGATTAAGGACAAATTACTGGAGCATTTAAAGGCAGTACAAAAGGCTATGGAAGATCTAAATATTGAAGAAACAAACAAAACGACCGTCATAACAGACGTTGATGGCTTGGAAATCTGTTTAGTAACATTCTTTGCACTCAGCGAAAAGCCAAATCCCAATATCGTATTAAAGCTCTCCGAGAAAACAAAACTGATTCTAGTGGACAATCCAGTGGATCCGAAGGAGTCATGGATATTACTAAACAGAGAAGTGAAAGACGGTAAATTACTCATCAAAAAAGAAGTAATTACAGAAGATGAAGTTAAAAAACTGATGCATCAAGAAACATTCGAAAAAATCATAAATATCAGAAATGAGCTACTAGAAAACGGGGGATGCAAATGATTAAAGATACTATCAAAAAGATGATTCTGATCAAAAAGGGTGATACACCTGAACAGTACATGGAAAGGCTAGCCAAGATATCTCAACAGGTAACATTGACTCTGCTTATCTGTATGCTTGTGGAAGAACGTCTGTACGGAATTTTTAAAAATATTCTGCAGTTGATTATCTTCGCACACGCATTCTACCTGATATTTATCTGGTGCTGCATGTACAGATTACAAAAGATAATAGAAAAGGACAAAAAGTGAGCAAAGAATAAAAAAACGGGCTTATAAAAAATAGAAATACAAAGAAAGAGAGGAATATGTGAAGAAAAATAAAAATATATCAATGGAAGAAATTTTAAAAACACAGAAAGAAGCAAAAGAAACACAGGAAAAAGCAAGAAAAGGAGTATTTCTTTGCAGTTTCTTTACCTTTGCTTTTGTATTTTTATCATATCAAACAGGTAAGAAATATATTATAGCGTTAGCATTACTATCACTTGCAGTTACACTATTTTATCTTTTCGGATTTCACATCTCAACTAGGTTAATAACGCTCATTGAGAAAATGAATAAGAAAAGTATTGACCCATCAAATTATTGCCAAACAAATTTTCTTATAGATTCAGACGGAAAAGAAATCTGCCTAATCACCTACTTCAAGGAAGTGCCAAAAGAGGTTAAAGATGAGATAAAAGCTGGATTTAGGGAAAGCACAAAACTAATTCTTGTTGATAAAACCATAAAAAAGAAACGCCATCAATGGGTTATTCTCGATCCAGAGTATACTGGCGAATCCTATGTATTGAACCCAAGAAGAGTAAATGATCAAACAATCCAGAGTATTGTATCTGAAGAAATGTTTGCGAAGATTAACGATATCAGAAAAGAACTTGTAAAAACAGAAAGTGGAACTCGTAAAAAATGGAGGTACGAAGTAATGGAATATTTTGCAAAAATACTACTAAAAGCTATGAATACTAGACGAAAAAATGAAACACAGGAAAAGCATATTGAACGCTTACGGAAAGAGTTAGATAGTAATAAGCTTTCAATTATCATTTTCTTACTGCTTAGCACCACGCTGAATAGTGTTCTTTCAACAGCAGCCAAAGTAATAACGTTTTTGCTAGTCGTAGATTGGTTTATATGTGCCAATCGCATCCAAAAGCTGGAAGATAGCATAGAAAAAGAAAGAAGCGACAAATGAGCAAAGAACAAGAAAACAAACTTACAGAGATGGACTTGTTAAAAATGGATCCAGAAATGCTACTAATGTATCTTAGCAGAAGTTATCAACTGGAAGTGCCTTTATCAGTAGAAGAAGGCAATGGAAATGCAGCTAAGATGATGGCTAAGGCATCTGCCTATTATACGTACTTAATCACAATCAAGACGCATGCAAATCTATTAAAGCGTACCTTAAAAAGAAAAGAAGTGAACAAGGATATTGTTGAAGACATGCTAATGAGGGAAACAGTCTTTGAGTCGGAAATGGCGAGAGCCAAACAAGTGTACGATACAATATCAAGAATGTTTACAATCAGACACCAAGAGATTGATCAAGAATTAAAGATGAGTAAGTAAAGGAGAAAAGAATATGTTAACAAACCAAGAAGCGTTGGATTTCGTGCAAGAAGTATTAAACGCTAAAGAACCTAACGTGATGAACCACTTAGCAGCAAACAGGGTTATCGACCACCAACTTCGAGAATTGGTGAACAGAGCAACCAAAACAAGACCAGAATATTGGTCAGACAGCGTGGAAGCAGATGGACAAATCATCTTTGATCACTGGAGTTGCCCAAACTGCCATCGTGAATTCGAACTAGACTATGAACAATACGACTTCTGTCCATACTGTGGGCAAGCAATTGACTGGAGTCAAGAAGAAGAGGAAGAAGATGATGAGGAATAAGTGAGAAATATCACCTATTTTCTTTTAAGCAAATTTTCTATTTGTAAAATATGGCATCATATAGTATAATCTAGTTTAGAAAGAAGAGGATTTATGAGAAGATTTTTAAGTGCTTTATTTATTGTTTTCTTATGCACGTCAATCGGATGTGCTAGTAATAAAACAACCACTCTAAAACACAACAGAGAAACAATCACAATTAACCACGAGGACGACAACATTAAAACCGTTGTCTTTTCTACTGACTACCCAACAGATGAAAGAAATTATAATGAAAGCAATACGGATCAAATAGCTAAAGAGTATCAAGAAGGGTTAGAAAAAGATTACGGAAAAGGATCCATCTTAGATGTTAAGGTATCCATCAAAAATAGCATAATGACAATGGTAACGACGGTTGATTTTGAAAAGGTCCAAGACCTAACAAAGTTTGGGATCAACTCCAGTTATCCATCATATAAAGAATTTATTTCATATCTAAAAGAGCAAGATTTTAAGTAAAGAAAGGAAATTTAAATGCAGAAAATTATTAAGAAACTCTTGGCGTTGACTTGTATTGCAACGCTTGTAACACCACGTACAGTAAGTGCAGAAGATGTTACATCCAACAGCACTAACGCAATAGAGTCGTTTCAAACAACAACAGATGAAGTTACTTATGCCCCAACACAAAATGAGGCAAAACGTTCTTTCAAATACGTAACAGAGTTTTCAGTAAGTGGAACAGAAAAGATTCCTACTGCAAAACTGAAGCTGCCAGCATCAATCTTCACAAAGCGTGACGGATCCATCGGTGACACGTTCAAGATTTCTATCCCATCTAAAAAAGAGGTCGAAGAAGCAATTACCCAGGGCGAAGAGGTAACATCACTATGGATGTACGAAATTATTGATGGAGAAGTTGTTATCTCAAATAGACGCCCAGTCCCTTCTGGTAAGACATACAACTTCGAATACGCCTACCAATTAACAGATAAAGCTAGTGAATATACAGACATGTCAATGTCAGCAGAACACGTAAACGCAAAAGTAGAACTCGATACAGCAGGAGGACAGCTAACATCTTCATCTGAGTTACAACAAATCACAATCAACACCTACGCAAACATTGAAGGCGTAAAGGGTTCCATCGTAGGAGATGTATTCAAGGAATGGGATGATGCATGGGGAGAAAAGCCAGCTGATGCAGATGCATACTTCTATTCTGAACTGCAGTTTAAATCAGTAACAAGAGGTAACCAACCATATAAGTTTACAATCGAATCTACTGCCGTAGATGCAAATGATAGTTCAAAGACTTATGTTCCATACAAGTACAACATCGGAACAAACGGCTGGATCGATAATAATAGTGAAACAAATAGCTATCAATTTATTGACAGAATTGACTCTATTCTCTATAGATTTCCAAAGGCAGAATATGAAGACGATCAGACAGTTTCAATTAAAACAACGAATAAGTTTATTGTAGAAGGTATTGATCACCAGGATGAGCCAACGGAGCAAACAACAGATGTAGATGTAAACTACTTCAAGGACCCATGGTCTGTTAAAGAAGGAAACTTCATTTCTCTTCAATACGGAGACAACATCTTCCGTGTAGATAAAGACAGCATCCAACAAAACTGGAATTCAGTAGGCGTAAAGTTAAGCGAATACTCAAGATACGACTTACAAGATTTCCAGAGTGGAAAGCTAAACACATACGGCAATCTTGATTTTGGATACTACATTTATGGAATGCCAGAGTATTTTACAGTAGAAGAAGGGAAGGAAAGACTTCCAGAAAACTACTTTAAGCAAAACGTCATCTATGAACAGTTTGTAGATGGAATCAAGCTGAAAGAAATGGGAAGCGTTATTGATAACTTAACCTCTGAAGATTATCAGATTCAAAATGTTGCATTAAACGCAAGATTTATAGAGGCAAAATATGATTCTACGTACAACAAATTTAAGCCAAATCCATTTTTCACACCAGAAAATGCGTTTGTAGAAGTATATGCAAAATATGACAACCAGAGTTCAGAATATGTCCATGTTGCAGACTATGATGTAGCAAAGAATCAATACAACATCATAAAAGAAGGATTAACTTCATCTGGTAACAATTTAAAGTTTGATAACAATGTAATTGCATATAAGTTGGTATCAAAAAACCCATACTACTTCACTGAGATTCTAGCAGGATCAAATTATGAATTAAAACATTCTCCAAAGGTTGACGCTTTTATTGCCAACAAGGAAGACATCATTGTCCAATCCGAAGTTCATGGCTACATGAGAAAAGCAAATGGTGAAGAGATCTTCAACTACACTGCCCCACTAGAATACGACTTTGCAAGAAAGACACAGACTGATGAAAGAATTCGTAAGAACGTTGCAGAGGTGTTAAACAACCGTATTAAGAAGCAATATGAATTAACATGGGTGATTGATACGGAAGAAACAGCTAGAACGTCAAGCACAGACGTATCATCAATCCCACAGGATGGTGGCAAGTGGTTTGACTTGATGCCAGCAGGTCTAATTGTAGATGAAAACAATGTTACACTCGAAGAAAAAGATGGCAGCAGGACATATAACGTCACAGTAACAACGAAGGAAAATTATAAAAATACAGGACGTACACTTGTTATCTTTGAAACCTCTGATCAGATGGAACATCCGATTCTGAAGTTTAAGACTTTGTTCCCTTATGACAACATAAGAGATTACGGAGGAAATGTATACAACCCAGTTGCTTTTGAAACTGGTAATGATGCAATTACCGACGGAACAGCTGATGATGCCTCTATCTTGAGATTATACAAAGAACAAATGAGCAACCTGACAAAAGATAAGGGTAATAGATTTATCTATGCAGATACATCATATAACCTATCTACACTTGTATATTTCTCATCTGGTCTAAAGAAAGCAGTAAAGAACTCTACAGATGGAAAGTTTACAACAAATACAGTTGTAGCCCCAAATGAAGATTATTTCTATAAACTGACTTTCGCAAACTCAGCAACATCAAATACAAAGGACATCATCTTGTTCGATAATATCGAAAAATATACGACTCCAGATGGTGACAAGCCAAATTGGCGAGGAATACTACAATCAATTGATACTACACAAATGGAGCGACTAGGCTTCGCTCCAGTGTTGTACGGTTCAACTGAAGATATTGATTTAGAAACATTAAGAGGTCTAACACCAGAAGAAAAGTTAGAGAACTTCACAAAATTAGATGCAAATTCAGATCTTTCAGCAATTAAGACGATTGCGATTGACTGTAGAAGAAAGAGTGATAATTCAATTGCTTACCTCGGAAAATCACAATCACTTGTTGCAATCCTAAATATGAAAGCTCCTGCTCAGCTTCCAGTGATCGAAAATGCGTATAAGAATTATAACGTTGTGTATGCACATGCTACAGCTGTTGGAGAAGCTGGTGCAGAGTCACCAAACTATATCTTCAACGGATATACAACAACAACGTATAAGATCATGGGCGACTTCCAGCTGAACAAGCAAGACGCCATAACAAAACAACCTATTTCGGGAATCCAATTCAAACTAAGTGGTAGAAGTTCTTATGGCGAATATGTAGACGAAATCAAGCTAACAGACAGCAAGGGAATGATCAACTTTAAGAAGATTCCAGTCGGAAAGTATACTTTAACAGAATACGAAACAACTCCAGATTATTTCTTAAATGAAGAAAAACATGTTGTTGAAATTACCGAACATGGACAGGTATTGATCGACAATAAAGAAGCTTCAGAAATTACAATCTTCAATACGCCTCGTGTTCACGCAAATATTGTATTTGAAAAGAAGACCTTCCCTAATAAAGAAGGAATTTCTGCTCCAATCGAAGGTGTAGAATTCACACTATCTGGTACATCGGATTATGGAAATGACTTAATCGAAAAAGTAACATCAGATAAAAGTGGCAAGGTTATCTTCAAGAATATCGAAAAGGGAACCTATAAACTCAAGGAAACAAATACACCTAGAGAATTTATGAAACTAAAGGACGAGTTAGAGGTTAAGATTGATGATTATGGTGTTGTAACGATCACAAACAAGACAACAAACACAAAGATCGACACTGTATTCAATTACAACAGACTCGCTCGTGTAGAGTGGTACAAGCTAAATGGAGAAACAAACCAACCTATATGGGGAAACATCAGCTTCCAAATTACAGGTACAGACTATGAGGGCGTGCCAGTAAATACAAAGGTTTCTCCAGACTATGGAACGGGTAAGGTAAGTGTAAATATTCCAGTAGGAACTTATACAATTAGAGAAAACCAAGACCCTGTATCAAACGATAGAAAGAAGTTTGTACAGGATCCAAAGGAATACACCTTAGTAGTAAACAACGACGGAACGTACATCCTGGATATGGAACAAGTTGATGGCAAGTATGTTGTTAAAAACATGCCAGCCGCAACAGATTCGCTCGTCATCACAAAAAAGTGGGTGAATGGAAACCCAGATGGATATATTCCAAAGATCAGGGTTTACACCAATATTGATGATGCGACAGGTTCTGCTGTAAGCCCACAGGCGGGAAATAATACAGATGAAAGTGGTAACACGGGAACCCCAGAGATACCAGAATCAGACGAGGGACTCTGACCACAGGAAAGGAAGGAAAATGGTAAAGAAAATATTAAAACTATTTGTAGCAGCATTATTTATCATTACTCTATTGCCTAGCTCGGTACACGCAGAAGAAGGAAGTGGTAGCAGTCCTATTCTTTCTTCTGAACTACCACTAGCTGCACATGGAGAATTAAAGATATCATTGCCTCTGGATCAGTTTTCAGACGGAACAGCGACGACAGCAAAGGTAGAAGTTTATGAAGATGGATACACAAGGCTTGTAGCTGGAAGCGGAAATTTAGAAGCAATAAAACCAGCTTGGGTTCTTGGAGCTTTTGAACAAATCAACCAGGATAGAGAAACAAAGTATCAATGGTTCAATGGAATTTCAACCTTAGACTTTGATAAAACAATAGGAATCTGTCCAAGCGATTACATCCCAGGTCACACTCTAAATGGTTGGGCGTGGATCTTCTTTAACAGGTTAATGAACGATAACATAAAAGAGGTTTCGCCATACGTTGGATCCGCTGCTATGATCGATTTATCTCATGTAACAGTATTGGATGCACACGGAAGAACAGAAACTCCAGATGGAGCCAACTTCTCTGATTATGTAAGTCTAAATTTCCTGTTTAGAGGCGCACGTGCAAGAAAGATTAAATTTGGAGAGAATTGGTCCAAATTAAAGTTTGGTAACACTGAAGCAATGTTTGCAAGAGCCACCGTAAAAGAAATCGAAGGCTTGGAAAACTTAAAGATGCAACCAAGAAATGCTAGGGAGATGTTTGCGTTGGCTTGGGATCCAAATAACAATGGCGAAGACTCAACAGCAAATCTTTCCTCATTAGACCTTACAGAAGTAACTCGCATTGATTCCATGTTTAGTGGCTCTTCAATTGATGTCAAAGATTTATTTTCAAGACAAAGAATATCAAAGATAGAGAATGCAAACTTTGCATTCCAATTATATAAAAATATGAAGCATGTGATTGATCTAACAGGAATTACACAAGAAAATATTAATCCTTCATCATATCCTGACTACGGGGGATTTATGCAAAACGCTGAAATCATTGGTGCTAAATTTGACTTCTCGCAATTTACAGGAAGATTCTCTGGAGCATTCTCTTTATATGCAAATATGGATACATCCAAAATGCCACAACCAAATCATGTGGACGCAAATGGAAAGAAGCCATACCTAGCTAATATGGTTGTAGATTATATCTATGGTCTTGGGGCACAAACAAGCTTCGACTTCTCAAATTATTCAGATCCAAATTTCCTTGAAAGTAACAATGTAGTCGTAAGAAAAAAGGGACTCCAAATCGTTAAAACATCGGAAAACACCGTATTCAATGATATCGGTTATGGATTAACATCAGAGTTCAATCTTTTCCAAGAATCGGATAAATACACTGGAAGATGGATCCTGAAATACAATGCAAATGGCTCACCAGTAGCAGAAGAAAAGTATGCAACAAAACCTACAGATATGAATAATATCGCAGGATATTGGGTGAGAGAGACAAAGGCAAAGGGATTCGATTTAACCGCAAATGGTGGACGCTATTATGAAACAGATGATAGCAAGTGGATCAAGAATTCAGATGGCTCAATGACATACGTCATGCCAATTATTGATAAGACGCAAGAACACTATTTAGTTGAAGATGACAATCCAAACTACAGACGTGTAGATGCAACAAAAGAAATCAATGGTAAAAAGGTTTCAATCATAAATTATGATGATAAGACAGGTAAGTTTGAGACAACAGTTATCAATGAATACAACAATGTCGTTACAACGACAAGAAAATTAAAGATTACAAAGAATGTTGATATTGAGGATGGAACCTCATTTGCCTTCAACGTTAAATTAACAGGCGAAGGTGTTTCTGGTATCCAAAAGTTTAACAACGTAATCTTCAATAATGGCGAAGCCGTTGTAAGAATCAATGGAAATTCGTCAACGGAAATTGAATTACCAGCAAACGTAAACTACACAATCCAAGAACAACCACAAACTGGTTGGACGCAAACAAGTGCAGAAAATGAATCAGGAGTATTAGATACTGATAAAGAGGCTGTATTTACGAACAAGAAAGACGTTCCACCAACAACGGCAAACACAACAGAGATTGTAGTTGAAAAACACTTGCCAGAAACATACACTGGAACACACGAAGATACATACTTCAATATCACTGTAGAATTTAGTGGATTAACACCTAATACAACATACAAATATATAAACCAGGCAACCCAATACGAAGAGACTTTTACATCTGACGAAAACGGATTAGCTTCTGTAGCAACAAGTATTTCAAAAACAATCGCAGTAAAGTTTGTCTTTGAAGGTGTTGATCAGGTTAAATACAAGGTAAAAGAAACAGATGTTAAATCCTTAGTGGACGGATACAAGATTGTTTGTACGCCATCAATCAAGATCTTCGAAGATGATAACCTCATCAACAATGAAGGTGGCAAAACAAACCAAGATTTCACCTCAAAGGTTTATACAGCGAAAACAGGCAAGACAAATAGAGCTGTATTAACAAATGATATTTCAGATGTATACTCTGCAACCTATGCAAAGAACCTTACAAATTCTTCCTCTAGCGAAGATTTCCAGTTCACAGGAAGTATTCGAGGCTTACGCTCACAAGATGTTGTAACACTCACTTATACGGATGAAGATGGAGAACAAACAAGAAAGACAGTTAAATATCAAGGAGATGTCACTGCGTTCTCATTTACTCTAAAGAACGGTGAAAACGTAGAAGTTGCAGGTATTCCAAAATATGCTGACATCATGGTCACAGAGGAAGAATCTGATGGATACATTCCAAACTGGAACAACGATATGACAGGTACATCAACTGAAAATAGAGAAGTTGGAATTGCCTATTCAACAGAGTGGATGAACCCTAAGCAAGAAGATTACATCTATATGACATGTAATAACGAAAAAGCACAAGTTATTAGTATATCGAAAGATGTAAGAGGAAACGCAGGAAATAAGAACGATAAATTCAACTTCAAGGCTAAATTAACGGATAACAACGATAATCCATACACTGGCAACCTAACACTGATTGATGCATCTGGAAACCACAGCGAATTAACGGCAGATACTGAAGGATATTATCACTTCAAGCTTGCAGATGGTGAAAAGGCTACATTATCAGGTTTCGCTCAAGGAACATGGATCAAGGAAGCTAATGTTATAGAAGATGAAAATGATTACGCAACAACTGCAGAAGTGATCGGTAAGCAAGATAGCAAGCAAGAAGGAAAAGAAATTACCGCTGAGATTGCTGAGGAAGATGCTTCCACTGAAATCAAATTTGTAAATACCAAGGGAATGGTAGTACCAACAAACGTTGAACTATCACAAATTGGAATTGCACTCATTGTGATTGGTGGCATCATATTCTTGTTGATCAAGAAAAAGAAAAAGGCAGAAGAGGAGTAAATGACGAAAATAGAGAGTAAAAAGAAAAATAAGCAAATATTGGGGTTTATCCAAAGAATTTTGATTACATGCATCGCTCTAGTACTTTTAAATAAATTTGTGGTAACAGCCACAATCTATTACGACAACAACATGTTCCCGTCCATTAAAGACGGGGACCTCGTTGTCATAGAAAAATTTGATAAGGAAGTACAATTGAGTGATGTAGTAATATATAACGGCAGACTCTATCGAGTGATCGCTAAGGCTGGACAAGAGGTAGATATTTCAAAAGAAGGAATACTGACGGTAAATGGAATGCAACCTGCTGAAAGTACGAATTCACTCACCAGTAAAGGTGAAAAAGAATATCCAATCAAGGTTCCAGAAGGAGAAATCTTTGTTCTAAATGACTATAGAGAAGATGAAAGTGATAGCAGAGAATTTGGAACAATCAAAGAAAGCGATATCGAAGGGAAAGTGTTCTTCGTGACACGAAGACGTGGTTTCTAAGCTTAACTTCCACGCATAAAAAGTAAGCAACAGGAGAAGAAAATGAAGATTAAGAAATTACTTGGAAGCGTAGCAGCTTCAGCTCTAGCAATTGGAGCGACAACAGCAACAGCATTTGCTGCATCTTACACACCAATTACAGGTGGTGATGTAACATTCAACACAACTTTAACTACAGAAGGTGGTACAGCAGGAGCAAAGGTATTTAAGGCTACAGTAGCTCCAGGCACTGCGGTTGCAGCAACAGCAACAACACAAGGTATTAAGGCTGGCGTAGGAACACCTACAATCGCTAACGTAGACTTAACTCAAGGCACAGAAGGAACAATCGACCTCAGCTCGTGTACTTATACAGAACCAGGTATCTATCGTTATATCATCACAGGTGGTTACACAGTAGGCGGAAAAGATAACGTCGCTGTCGTAGATAGTGGTAATACACGTACATTAGACGTATATGTAGTAGATGACGGTGGTACATTAAAGGTTGCAGCAACATTATTACACACAGGCACAGACGCTCCAGCATTAGCAGCAGCTGGTGATGGACAATATGCTCTTGATGATAAGGTAGATGGATTCTCTGGTAAGTTATCAGCAGATGATGAAATCACAATCATGAAGAAGGTCACAGGAAACCAAGGTGATAAGAGCAAAAAGTTCACATTCACACTTGAAATTAAGAAGGCAATTCCAAACTTCACATACACACTAGGCGACACAACACTTGTTACAGATGGCGACGGTAATGGTACCGCAACATTCAAGCTAGCAGATGGCGAATCTGTTAAGATGGTATCCTTAATTAACGGTGCCGAATATACTGTTACTGAAGATGCCGACGGATACAAATCGACAGCTAAAATTGCTGGTGTAGCAGAAGGTGAAACAGCTGGTACATTAGGTACTTCAGACAAGATCAAGACTGGTTATACAAATGATAAGTCAGGCGTTATCCCTACAGGTATCTTGAACAACAATAAGGCTGCTGTAGCTACAGTTCTAGCTGGTGGCGTAGTAGCATTTATGGTCATTAAAAAGAAGAGAGAAGAAGTAGCGGAGTAACATGAAGAAAACATCCATCAATAAGATATTTAGACACCTAAATAATGCCTATGATAATGCTATTCTTCTCGTTTGTATCGTATGCATGCTTATTGGTGGATATTCAATGATTGATAACTACAATATCTATCATCAAGTAGAGGCACAACAAAAAGTGGGGTATCATCCAACAGTGACAGAAAAAGAAATCACATTTGAAGATGCTCCACTAGCTACTGCTTGGTTATACGTGCCAGATACAAATATGAACTATCCGATTATGCAAGGCGAAGATAACTTAGAGTACATCAACAAAGATTATAACGGGAAATACTCTCTTGCAGGCTCAATCTTCTTGGATTTCAAAAACAAGAAAGATTTCTCAGATAGCTATAACATTCTCTATGGGCATCACATGGAGCGTGGCTATATGTTCGGGGCTCTGGATAAGTATGGAGACAAAGAATACTTCGATAAGCATAAAACTGGATATGTATTAAGCAGAGAACGTATTTACAAGATAGAATTTACAAAGTATGACACTACAGAAGCAACTGACGAAACAATATTCTCTTTGGATACTAAAAATGAATCAAGAGGATATACAGAAGAGGACAAATTGATTGCATTAACAACTTGTAAAACACCTAACACATTGTATAGATGTGTTCTACTAGGAAAAATGCAAGAAATCACGAAGGAACAATATAAAGAAGAGGTTGAAAGATGATGAAACAAACATTAAGCAAGATCTTGATTGCACTTGGAATTCTATTTTCAGTTGCTACCCCAGTGTTAGCAGATGACCAGGGAGTAACCATTAAAATTCCTGTTGAATCCGATTATGATAATGTAATCTTGGAAGGCGAAGGATTGAATCTGGAAATCAAAAATGAAATTGAACTATCCTATACGCAATTAGGAAACTATAAATACGAGATCTATCGCAAGGATGATGCCGAAAACAAATATTATCTACAGGTAATGGTTCTAAATAATGATTCTGAAGAAATGGTTGCAGAAGCCATCCTATCTAAAAATGATGACGCTCAGAAGTATACAAAGATTGAATTTAAGAAGGATAAAGGAAATCCATCAGAGCCCCAAAATAACATTCCAAACAAGAAGAAAGATGAGATTGGAACAGGTGTTAGTTCACACATGCACGCATATTTCTTCGGAAGTATGATTGTGTTTGTATTAGGCATATTGGTATTAAAAAGGACATCTAAAGAAAATTCCCTGTAAAAAATGTAAAAATCAGGGATTTTTTTATGTTAGTTTCTGTAAAAAATAACATAATATATACATGAGAAAGGATGTATAGAAAGAAAACAATGATGAATCTCAAAAAAATGCTTTTAGGAGCGACGGTTGCTACTATGCTAGCTGGGTGTAGTGCAACAAATTCCACTTCAACACAACCTTCTACAAAAGAAGATGTGCAGAAGAAAACTGATACCAGCTTAGAAAAGACTACAACCGAATCAGCGGACAAAGAAAAGAAAGAGGATGTAGCAGAAAAGAAGGACGAAAAATCTGAAGATAAGTCTGAAGAGAAATCCGAAGAAAAGAAAGAAGAAAACGCCCAAGATCAACAGAAAAAGGTGTTGATCGGAGAATGGAAGTTAAGCTCTGTTAAGGTGAATGATAAGACATACACTTTAGAAGAACTAAAGACAATTCTCCAGGAGGAAGCTTATAAGAAAAACTTACTAGGCTTTACCTTCACAGAGAAGGAAGTTTCAATGACTGTAGATGGTGCAGATAAAGGAACTACTGGTTACCACTACAACGAAAAAGATGACACATGGGAAGACGAGACAGCAAGATTAAAATTCAAGGTTGAAGGAGAAACACTAAGCCTTGTAGAAGGAAATACAACATATTTGTTTGCAAAGTGATTTAAAGATATGTTTGCAAAATTATTAGTTTCCATTCTACTGTTTTTTAACCCAAATATGCGTTTAGACGCAATCAAAGCAGCATCAAATACAACAAGCTTTATTACAGATGTACCGACTATCGTTTCGTTAAACAATAGTACGGAAATGAAAAACGCCTGCAAGGACATCGAGAGTGATGTGAAGGCAGGAGAAGAACGCATCGAGCAAGAGCGTATCGCTCAAGAACAAGCTGAAGCAGAAGAGGCTGCACGTCAAGCGGCATTAGCGGCACAAAGTTCTTACAATAACTATAACAACTATAACTATTCGAATAACTACTCAGGATACACAGCCTCAGACTACACTTATAGCCCTCCAGCAATGACAATGGGCAACTATGGAAGATTGTATGTCGGTGGCACATCATGGATATTAGAAAGCAGAGGCTTTCAGGATATTGTAGATAGAGGTGATTGTTGGGTCGGAGAAGGCTATCCACTGATTTTTGGAGCCCACTGGAATCTTGGATTTACAGCGATCGAATACGCCTCAACGGCAACATGGTATAAGCCAGATGGATCCGTAGTTACACTATATAAAGTTTCAGAAGACTGGAATGCACACAACTATGGCACTGTTACAAAATCTAACGGAGAATACTATTTTAGCAATCCAGCAGGTCCTGTGGTCATGTATACTTGTACAGATTATTCTGGCGATAATGTATACTTATCCTATTGGACATACTAACTAAAAGGTCAGTTTAATAACTGACTTTTTTTGTTTGACATTATTTTCTTTGTAGCATATAATATAGGTATATCAAAGGAGAGAAAAAATGAAAAAACTGAGTAAAAAATGTGGTGTCCAACTATTTGTCAAAAACACAAGTGTAGTAATAGATACCGATTATTTGCATAACGAGGTGCGTAATGAACTTTATGGTACAAAGAATTACGTCATGTCTAAAATAAGAGAGATTCTTATAAAATATCATGGTTTTACAGGAAAACTGCTTACCGATACCTTAAATGCAATTAACAGAACGTCCAGAGTATACGAGAGTGTTGGAGAGGGTGTTTACGAGACAGTGATACACGCATTTAATCCGACGACAAAGATGCTTTATACATTTAAAATTGAGTATGATGTTGAAAGAATGTCTAATTTGCCAAGTAAATATAAGACAAATAACAGGGGTGAGAATCTTTACGAAAAGAGACTAATTCAGCTGCATGGTGGAGGTAGACTTGGTAGATACAGACTGGCATTAAAAAACGTAAACACTAACACACTTTTAGAATTGCTTTTACCTATGATTAACGAACAATTCAGAAGTGGTTCATCGGTAAGATTATTACCATACAGTAATGTTGAGATCAACCATCCTCAAGTATTTAAGTTTACCCCTAGTGATGATTTGTCCATTACCGTCAAATTTTCTTCGTTTGGCAGTTACACACGCAGCACCGTGGATATAATCTACAAAGGTCGCACAGTATTCTTGTTAAACGGCTGTTACAAAGAAGTCACAGAGAAAAATATTAAAGAGGCACTCGCAGTGGCAGATCAGTTTGACGAAATTTGTGAGATCGTCAAGAATGCGTACTCGCTTTGAGGAATACAAAAAAGGAAGGGAATTAAATGAGAGAATATTTCAGTAAAATGGGCGTATGCAGAGAAATCGAAGTTATTAAAGAGACATGTCCAGCAGAATTGCATCCATATTTAGAAGAATTACAGAAAAACATCTTAGAAAGACAAGGCTTTCGATTATCAGAATTGGTGGATCACCTAGATAGATCCCTAACACAAAAGGAAGCTCAATTAGAAGGAAAGGCGAGAAAAGAATACAAAGCAAGAGACTTCGCAGAAGGGTATGGATCAATCTCAGAGAAAAAGCCTCATAATAGTAGAACCGCACTAAAATAAAAAAATAAAAAAAAATACAAAAAAGATGTTGACAATGAAATAACATCATGTTAATATCATAGATGTAGCACCGATACCACATAACGTGGGCGGAAATTTGGAGTGACAGCCAGCGATTTACTTTATCCTGTCACTACCAATTGCTAAGGCTCTTTGACAACTTTAAACTATGTAGCACTGAACCCAGTGTGCGAAAGCGAAAGCCAAGACCATGGCTCTGGGATGCATTTGAACGATGCGAGACAGGCTTGAAGGATACTTTAAGCTCATGCGTTGTCTGCACATTAAGTGTGTAGGCGGTTCATCGGCTGAGATGAATATCAAGAATGCAGTGCTACTAATTGTGAGGATACAGTACAACAAAGGCGTGCCATCCACAATAGAAAGGATACGTGAAAAGCGGATCCCGAATCCTAAAACCTAGTGGCGTCGAAAACCATGTAGTCAGTAGGAAATTCGAACAAGGTGGCGGAACACAAGAAAACGTATATAGAAATATATACGAAATAAACGTCAGAAAGTTGGTACAAGTAGCTAAAGCGTGTTCAGTTTATTTTTGACGCAGATCAAAACAAGATCAATACACTAAGACTGATTGGAAAAACTGAATGGCTAGTGAACGTGGCAAGCATCAATCTTGTTGCAGCTAAGGGTTCCTTCGGGAATTGGCAATGATAGTCGGAGAACGTACAACTCCAGGCTCAGATCATTGTTCTGTATGACTCAATCCGTAGCAATTCGTGTAGTAAGGGGAAGCCCTCTGTGCTATGTAGTTTGAAGTTGTCAAAGGTATGAAAAACATTGGAAACCCCAATGTAACTCTCTAGCTTTAGGTGAAATTCCTAAAGAATTATCTCTCTTTACGGTCGTTATTATTAGCGACCTTTTTTATTTTCCCTTATATCACATAATAGTGATGTACTTTAATCTGATGTCATGGAGAACATTGCTGATTAAGGTTTTTATATATATAAAAGCCAGTAAGGCTAAGGAGGAAAATTAAATATGATTTATATCAACGAGAACAATGAATTTTTAGAGGTTGTGTGCGACCAATCCGCCACTAACCCACTGGAGGAATATTGCCTTCCAATCAGATTCGCATCGTGCTGCAATTATACAATGACGGAAGACAAGAAATACTCTGACTTAGATGAACTATTGTATCCTAATCTTCAAACTTCAGAAGAAGAACAGGAGAAGTACGAAAAAGAGCTTGACGGATATGATAGTATTATCGAAAAATACGAGGACCAAAAGAGCTTTTCAGGGATCATAAAGTTCTTCAACAGAATCAATTCTGAAAGCGAATATTGGGCAGCCCCAATCTTTATTTTCGAACACAGCTCAGTGATGTTTTCAACAGCCGTTAACGGAGTGTTTGCAGGATTTGCGTATCTCAAGAAGTCGGATGATTCCCTTGTCGTAGAAGATAAGGAAGCATTCTATAAACTTGTAAACGGACAACTTGAGATGTTCACGGACTATTGCAATGGTTCTGTATTTGCAGCAACTGTAGAGTTCCCAGATGGGTATGAAGAATCCATGGGAGATATTTACAATGCCAGCGGTCACTATGATCTGATGAAGACATTACCAAGAGGCAAAGATCGAGTACAGTATTACGAGCTACAAAGCGATATTTTTGGACAACTCGGATGTACATCCAACAAATGGGCAATCGCAATTGAAAGTGATATCAAAAGAAAAGACCAGTATCTAAGTTTTGAAAAAACAATAGAACAAAACAAGAGACGCTACAAGTAAAGGAGGAAAATAAATATGGAAAAGTGCTATGTTAATCAAGAGGGTCAAGTCCTAATCATTAAAAAGGAGGAAACTCCAATTAACCCAATTGCTAATTTCGTTGAATTCTGTCCACTACACTGTAGAGAAGATGGCAATATCTTCTTCATCTCGGATCACTTTAAGATGATGGATCGTGAACTACCGAAAGACGCAGAAAATTTCCAAATCGTTTCTTTTGCAGAATTCTCAGGAAAGTTACGGGTGATGAAGTCAACAGGAAAACCTGAAACAAAGGTTCTTGGCTTTGCATTTACTACAGAAAAGATGGATGAAAACGAGTTTGTCGATTTGGTGGATGAAGATCTATCTGTATTCCAGGAGTATCTGGATGGTAAAGTATACAACGCAAAGTTCACAGATATTAACGAATGTGAAGAAGACATTCTTGACAATGTTTATGACGATGGAAGTTTTTCTTTTACAGACGAAAATCCACTTATGAAATTCATCAAGAAGAAAAACGGAAAACGCTTGTACCGCTCACAACTGGATGACGACTATGCTCGATATGAGAGATTGTGGTGGGTAGAGACAAAGAGATGTAGAGAAGGTGGCTTCCTATCATGGGAAGAAGTGTTTGACGAAGAGTAAAAAAGAAAAGGTTGCAATCAGCAGCCTTTTTTTATTTTCCAGACCACTTGCTTTTATTTTCTTCTTAGAATATAATATATGTAGGAAGAGAGAAAAAGTATGACATTAGAAAAGGAATTAGAAGAAATTAGAAACTTTCTAAAGAAAATCAAAAATATCAACTGCGTAAAACAGAATAAGATTTTCGTTGTAATAGATCGAAAAGCAATGCCAGAAGATGTAAACTACAATAATATAAGAGGAGTTTTCCAACCATTGTTACCACTCTACACACATAGGGGGTTCGATGAAACAGAGATAAAGAAAGAGCTAGAATCAAACGACGCAGAGTTACTGCAGAAGGAAGTCAAAAATATAGAATACATTGTAGAAGAAGATATTGACAAAGAAGTAGGCTTTAAGCGTATGAAGATCGTAATTACATTACAAAACGAGAAGAAAGGATAAAAATGGAAAATAAAGAAGTAACAATCTTAATTAAGTATCACGATGATATCGAACACATTGCAGAAATCAAGGGTGGTGACTGGTTCGATCTACGTGCGGCAGAGGATGTGACATTGGAATTCATGGAATCGGCTATTATTAGCCTTGGCGTTTCGATCCAATTACCAGAAGGATTTGAGGCTCATGTGGTTCCTCGATCATCCACGTTCAAGAAGTGGGGGATTATCCAAACCAATGGCGTTGGAATCATTGATTGTAGTTATTGTGGTGATAATGATATTTGGCGAATGCCAGCACTCTGTCTTCGTAAGGAAGGCACTGTGATCAAGAAGGGTGACCGAATATGCCAATTTAGAATCGTGAAGAATCAACCAGACATCCATCTTGTTGAAGTTAAACACCTAGGCAACGAAGACCGTGGTGGCTTTGGATCAACAGGAACAAAGTAAGGGGAAGAAGAATGATTATACAAATAGATACATGTAATTCGATGGATACTAATATTTTACAGATATTCGGGAAATACGATCGAATTGACAAGCTGCTTGAAGATGCAGACAAAGGGGTAATAGATATCCAGGCATTGGATTGTGCTGTAAAATTTAATAACAAACTCCATTGGTTTAGACAGTACGGGCAAGACGATCCCAATAGAAAACAATGGATCGAAGAATTAAAGAAAGTACCTCTAAGATATAGAAGAATTCCATGTGACACAATGGTTATCAAAGCAGATGTCTTTGAACGGCGATTATCCGTAACGATTGGAATATAGTTCGCAAGTTTCAAAAGACGGGAACAGGCACAAAATAGGGGAAAGCGAGAAAAATTGGGATATGGCAAACATTTAAAACACAGAAAGGAAACAAACAACAATGGAAAAGATCAGAGAAAAAGTATTAAAAGTATTAGAGAGCGGAATTAGCTCTTACGAGATTGCAAAGGAGACAGGAATCCAAATTTCTTCTTTGTCAAAATACCGTAACAGCAAGTATTGTTTAGACAATATGACGCTTTCAATTGCGGAAAAACTAGCAGGATTTTACGATAAGAATCATAAGCGAGAAGGCTTTGCAAAGAAGTAAAACAGAAAAAAAAAGAAAGTGAAAAAAGGAGAGAACATGAAAAAGAGATTATTGGCATTTATAACAGTGGTATTTACATTGATTTGCATGGCATTGCCTGCATACGCAGAAGAGGCTGAATCTACAACACCGTCACCACGTAGGTTGGACGTACAGTTGGTACAAGTATCACTAAGAGATAGTGGAAATGCAGTACACCAAAACAACTTATATGACGGATCAAGTTTCTTTTTGAACATGACTTGGAATGCAACAGAAACGGTACATACAGGAGATTATTTTGATATTCTTGTACCTGAATCTGTTGACATGAGTTCTGATAAGTTAGACAGAACTTTCCCTATTATTGATTCAGATACAGGAGATGTTATTGGTGAAGGAACGTTGCATCCAAATGGTAACGAAGGCGGCAAGATCAGCGTTGTATTCAACGAACAAGCTAATAACCGGTCGAATCTAAGCGGAAACATTTATTTGTGGGTGCCCTTTAATAAGGACCACATTCAGCTAAACCAGAAGAATGTCATCACCTTAACAATCAAAGGAAATGGCGTTTATGACGGATACCAAATGTCAGCAGAAACAACAATTACAAGACCAAGCACTGATGGTGAGGTAATCGCCAAGTGGGGTCAAGGACTACCAGATGAACCTAACACAGTTAAATGGATTATTCGTGTTAATAAGAGTGGTATGGACTTGCATCATGTAGTCTTATCTGACAGTTTAGTAACAGATAATGGTTGGTTCTTACATCCAGTAGATATTTCTAAGGAAAGATTTAAGTTGCAAAAGGTAACATATACTGAAAATGCAGGAATTTCTAACTGGGGTGAAGTCATTGATGTAACAGATAAGATTCAATTTGCACCTGATTATAAGTCATGGACACTACCTCTAGGCGATATCGGAACACAAGGTTATATGTTGTTTATAAAGACAGCTATGACAAGTGGAACGCTCCAGAAAAACAATGTTGCTATCTCAAGTGACGAAGTAACAAAGGATGTTACAGCACAGTATAAACTAGCAGATGTAGGTGGAGACACAGGCGTAACAACAGTAGGAAAGCTGAAAGTTGTAAAACAGGATGCTGAAACGGGTGCAGGACTTGCTGGTGCTAAGTTTGAGATTAAAGATTTAGACGACAACACAACACAGACCTTAGTAACTGGTGAAGATGGAACAGCTGTAACACCTAATGTAGTATTCGAAGCTAACTATGAAGTAAGAGAAATCGAAGCCCCATTTGGATACAAGGTAGATAATACTGTACATACAATCCAAACATCAGTAAGTACAGAGAATGTTGTAACAGTAAAAGATCAGCCTATTACAAGAGATATTAAGGTATCTAAGACTTGGGTAGGAAACACTGGCACACAAGCGGTTATGTATTTATATGCCGACAATGTTGACACAGGAAAGTCTGTAACATTAGATACTTCAAATAACTGGGAATATACTTTTACTAACTTACGTAAGTATAACGGAACACAAGAAATCCAGTATTCTATTAAAGAAGATGAAATGAATTTCTATATGGCATCCGTAACGGGTGATATGGAGAATGGTTTCAACGTGACAAACACATGGAATGAACAACACGAGATTCCAGGTGATGCACCAACTGTAGAGATTCCTGAGTTTAAGATTACAACTTTTGTAAACACAAACAACGAACAGATTGCAGATTTCGAAACAGGTTTTACAGAGAAGAAGGATGAAATTGCTTTCAATAATGTGAAGTATATATTTAAGGAAAAGTTACCAGACCAAGATGGTATCAGAACTTATGTATATGAAGAGTTCCATAGCGAAGTACCTAATGACGCTCCTACAGTTGAAGTACCTGAATTAAAGGTAACAAGATTTGTAGATGAACAAGGTAATGATATTCATGAATTAGAAGAAAACTTTGTAGAAAAGAAAGAGATTTCTGGATATGTGTTCAAGGAAACAACCGAGACAACAGATATCAGAACTCACGTTTATACAAAGATTGAGACAGAAATTCCTAATGACAGTCCAGTTGTAGAAGTGCCAGAGTTAAAGATTACAAGATTTGTCGACACAAACGGTGTAGAGTTAAAGAATATTGTAGAAGGATTCGTAGAAAAAGATAGTAATATCGTTTATGAAAATGAACAATACGATTATGTAAATACTACAGAAGAGAATGGTATCAGAACTCATGTGTACAAGAAACATGTCAATGAGGAAGCACCTAGCAATAGCACAACAACACCTACAGATAACACCACAACAGAAAACAAGGTGATTTCAGACCATATAGTGCCAACAGGTGATAATATGAATAACACATTGAAATTATTTGCATTGTCTATGTTAGGTTTAGGATTTACGCTACTATATAAAAAGAAAACAACAGAATAGGAGATTAGCAAAGTGAGAAAATTAATTTGTGCATTAATGTGTATAGTAACACTAGCAGGCTGTGGCAATAAAGAAAAGCCTAAACAGCAGTATGTGGCAGAAGTAAGCAATCCGTACGTTGATGCGTCAACACTGCTTAATAAAGAATTGACGGTTAGTTATCAATTCCAGAATACATTGTCGAAAGAGGGTGATTTCCCAACGATAAGTTTCCTTCATTTAACAGTTTATAAAGGTGATACTGTCGTTGGTTATCAAATTATCATGGCAAAGGATAGTAACGATTATTTAAAAGATGGCGACTACGACATGATACTTGGTAGAACAGAGATTCCTTTAGATGTTGAAGTTAAACGTGGGGATAAACTTCGTATCGTTGGCGAGGCAAATGTTTTCTATGCAGATGATGAGAGTAAAAACACCACGCTCACCGACGAGATAGAGTATAGAGTTAAGTGAACTACTCGGTAATTGATTGCTAAGTAGTAACAGAAAGAAAGGTTATATTTGAGTAAAAAATATGATGTTTAATAAAGTAAGAAAATTGATTTGTGCATTACTATGCATAGCAACACTTGCAGGTTGTGGCATAGCAAAGAAGAGTTCACAATATATCGCAGAACTAAGACTCCCTTATGTCGGTCCGACAAATCATAAGAAACTAGAAGTTAGTTATCGTTTCCAGAACACTGATGTAAGAGTAGGAGAATTTCCAAGTATTGGTCATTTAGTTTTGAAAGTATATAACGAAAATGATGAGATGCTTGGGTATGAGATTGTCGATGCTTATGATGTGTATAGATTCCTAAAAGAAGATGATTATGACATGATTTTTGGTGTAACAACTATCCACTTAGATACCGAAGTTAAACAAGGCGATAAGTTACGTGTTGTTGGCGAAGTAAAAGTACATTATAGAGAAGATGAAAGCAAAGATATTACACTTACCGACGAAGTTGAGTGTACAGTTGATTAAAAAAACATATTAAAAAGATATAAGATCTAGTGGAAAACTAGGTCTTATTTTTCCGTAAAATAGCATAATATATAACGAGAATGAAGAAGGGAGTTTTTGTTATGAAAAATAGATTATTAAAAGCGTCGGTATTTGCATTGAGTCTATCTATGTTGGCTCCAATTGCAATGCAGATGAATACAAATATAGTTATGGCAGAAGAAGCGTCATCATCCATGACAGCTGAACAATTTGATAATGAGGTAGCTTCATTACCAGATGATCCAGAAACACTAACAACAGAAGAGAAGCAGAAGGTTGCTAATTTAATGGTAGAGTATCAGAATATGCAAATGGCTGAAAAATTGTCAATCAAAAACTATAGCAAATTAGAAAAATTAGCAAATCTAAAAGGTACAGATTCTGGTCAAAAAACAATTGCAGAACAATTAGCAGATCAAAAAGCCGAAAAAGAAAAAGGAAATGAACCTACAACCAATAACACCGCTTCTACGACCGCCCAAGAAAGTAAAGAAGGTAATGCTGCTGTGTTAGCAAAGGCAACTGAATACACATTAGAGTATGATCCTCAAAATCCTGTATCTGTAATCATCAGATTTGTTACAGATGAAGATGGAGATGGGAAAACAGATATTCCATCCAGAATTGTATTGATTGCTCCAAATGGAGACTCCTTACCGATCAGTAAAGCAGCTGTCATGATGAAGGATAAAGGGACCAGCCTAAATTCCTCTCTTACATGGACAGATAACTATTTACAGATCGACTTTGCAACGGCAATGGAAGGAAACTGGTCAATTCAAACTTCAATCCCAGTTACATTCACGAAAAAGGCATACGCTGGAAGCAAAGAAGAAATCGTAGCCCAAGAAGATCAGAAACAGGAAAACAAGCAAGAAACCAATCAAAAGCAAGAAAAGCCTGCAACAGATGATTCTGAAGAGGAAGGAATCCCAATGGGAGGATTATTATTGCTTGTCGCATTACTTGGTGGTATTTTTGGATTCACAAAGTGGAATTCAAGGAAAAATAACGCTCAATCAACAACTAAGAAGACACAGACAGTCGAAGAAGACGATGATGATGAATATGGATATGTTGATGAGGTAGAATCTTCAGATGATGATGATTTCTTTAATGACTTCGATTCAGGGGAAGCAGAAAAGTTAAACGTGGACAGCATTTCTGTTCCAAGCTTAAATACAGATATCAAATATGATGATCCAACCCCAGAAAACACCGAGATCGATGATGATCCAGCAATTTATTCTGAAGGTGAAACAAGTCTTTTAACTGCTAAGATGAATAAATCCAAAGTTGTTGATGATGGAGATGACTTAGATTGACATTAGTTTCTAAAAAGAATATAATATAAGACATAGAAAGGTCGGATAAAACTTATGAAATACAAAGGTAAGGAGGTATTACTTCCATCAGAAAAAGAAGAATATATATCGAAAACAAAACTTCTTGAACTCGTTGATGATTTCTACAGAAGAAGAACATATACAGTAGAAGATGTTTATGTTTTTTCCGACCTAAAAGAACACATCGAAAAAGAATTCCCGATGGTAACAGGTGATAAGATTTCCCAAAAAGTAAGTAGCGAAAGAAAGGATGCAAAAGCTAGAATAGATGAACAGGTAGAGCAGGAAGAAAAAGAAAGAAGAAGAGAAGAATACGAAAAAAACAAAGAGTATGAAAAGAAAAGAATAGAAAGAAATACAATCGGAGTTCTACAACCGACTCCAGTTTATGAAGACATTCTCTCTGGCAAGATCACGCTTGAAGAGGCTTTCCCTCCAATTACAATGCAGTCTATTATGGATAATATCAATATAAACGGTTATAGATATACACTAGGACTATATGCGAGAACTGGTAAGTTTTACCCAACAGATTCTGACAAAATGCAACATGGAATGGTCTCTGAATTAATGTTGGAAGATAGATTTGAAAAAATACTTGATGTTGCAATGAAGAAAAGGGGTCTATTTGCAACACCAGAATCAAGAGAATACTTTTCAGAAATAGATAAGATAAAACCAAGTGCCGAAGAGTTAACAGATGATGGAAAAGGCTACCTCAGAGAACTACTGTTTAAAAAACAAAAAAACAGATTATCAAGATTATTTTTATTCAAAGGCTTAAAATCAACTCCAGAAGAAGTTGAAAAGTATAGAAAAGAAAATCCAGACTCATTTTTAGAATATGGCGATGAAAAGAAATATGAATTCTCTTCGAAAGCAGAACGTTTTGCTCGCTATAGAGAACTGGAGCAAATTGTTGGGACTGAATTGGATGCGTATCCTAGATACTACGGTTGGCAACATCCAGTGCATGTCGGAAGAGGAAAATACAAAACATCTTTCTTTGCACCATGCCGTACTTCACTAGAAGAACATAAAATAGAAAGAGAAAAACACAACAAGTTCTTTAGTTGTAAAACACTAAAAGAACAAGAAAAGATAATGGAAGATTTTAAGAAGAAACAAGAAGAAAAGAAGAGAATTGAGGAAGAAAAACGTAAAGCTGAAGAAAGACGGGAAGCTGAAGAAAAAGCTGCTTCACAAAAGAAACAAGAAGAAACACAAAAATCGGAATCATTTTTCTCAAAGTGGTTCTCACTCTAAAGATAAGAAAGGAGAAGGTTAAAATGGAGCAATTAAAACGAAATCCATCGCAAGAAAAAGCAATCAATACAACAGAAGGACCTGTAATTTTGATTTCCTGTCCAGGTTCTGGAAAAACAACAACATTGATCAATAGAATCGGTAATATCATTTCAAAAGGTGTCGATCCAGAAAAGGTTTTAATGGTAACTTTCTCCAAGAAGGCTGCCGATGAAATGGAAGCCAGATACAAAAAGAAATTTGGTGAACAGGGTGGTGTCAACTTTTCAACCATTCATGGATTATGCCTTTTGATCTTAAAAGAAGAGTATGGCTATACGCAGGAAAACATTATTAGCGAAAATGAAAAACGTGATTTTATTTTGAATTATATTAAAAATGACCCGACCGTTGCAGATGCTTGGGAATTAACGAAGAATATCTTAAATGAAATTTCATTGATCAAAAACAATTATGTAAATCTAAAAACATACAAGGCGAAATCTTGTGAAACGAGTTATTTTATACAGGTATATAAAGCTTACGAAAATGAAAAGAAGATAACAAATAGAATCGACTTTGATGACATGCTGACACAATGCCAAAGAATGTTTGTTGAAAATCCAAAGATATTAAAGAAATGGCAGCAGAGATTTGATTACATCATGGTCGATGAGTATCAGGATACCAATGAGATCCAGCGTGACATTCTGTATGGGCTTATTCAACGAACAAAGAATATTTGTGTCGTAGGAGATGACGACCAGTGCATCTATTCCTTTAGAGGTGCTAACTCAAGCATCATGATGAACTTCGATAAGGATTTTAAAAATGCCACATCCATCTATATGTCAACAAACTACCGTTCAGCACAAAATATCGTGAATATTGCAGAAACTTTAATCACGCAGAATATTAAACGATTCCCAAAGGACTTTATTTCTGAACGTGGAAAGAATGGGGAACGAGGTCATATCCAATACAATAGCTATCAAAGCCGTGGAGCGGAAATGCATGATCTTGTCGGCAGAATTAAGCTAATGCATCAAAGAGGAATCGCCTTCAAGGATATGGCTGTATTAGTTCGAAACAATCGACAAGCGGATGGTCCTGTGCAGGCACTATCTGAAGCTCGTATTCCATACGATTCTACCGAAGAAATAAAATCTGTTTATGAAGACTATATTTTCGAAGATATCAAAGCATATATTAATTTGTCTATGGGTAAAACAATAGTTTTATAAAAACAAAAACTAAACTCGATGTAAAACCCCTTTACTATAGAAATATAGTAAATGCTTAGATTTAAAA
>ERZ773013.344-NODE-344-length-29334-cov-5.913590_pt1 | contig 29334 bp, 23 predicted proteins | sample MGYA00511670_ERZ773013 | MGnify/ENA primary metagenome ERZ773013 (study PRJEB29015, sample SAMEA2738120) | human oral metagenome | biome: human oral; feature: human-associated habitat; material: saliva | place: China | collected 2257 ... | reverse complement strand
TGCAGGCCGCGTGCCGCCGGAAAACGCCGGAATGCGCGCCACCCCGCCGAGCCCGCCCAAAGCCCCACCGCCGAAGCAGTGCGGCACTCCAACCCCGCCAACAACGGAGGAGCTGCCCCCGCACTCCGACAAACCCAAGTCCTCAGCCGACGAACCCACCCCGCCGACCGAAATTCAGCCCCCGCCCCCGCATCGCTCTCAGCCCCTCGACGTACAGGCACACCCCCTCAGCGGCCGACCATCGGAAGATTCCGACCGTCGGCCGCGCGACGTGAGGCCCGGGGCGAGTGCCGACCGAAAACGCAGGGCCCTCACTCACCCCGGGCAGCGCAGCACGGAGCGCCGCGCGCCGTCAGTCCACCGCAAAACGCGCATCGGCCAGGAAGCGCGCCAGCGTGTTGCGGTCGCAACGACAGATTTGCGCGATGTGTTTCTTGGTGAGCCCCTCGGCTAGGAGGTCGGCAATGAGTCGGCGCTTGGCATAGAGCTTGTGCTTCTCAGGCGCCGTGCGTCGCCCCCGCGGGCGGCCCAGCACCACGCCCTCGGCACGGCGGCGCGCCAGGGCTTCGCGGGTGCGCTGACTGATGAGGTTGCGCTCGATCTCGGCCGAGAGCCCGAAAGCAAAGGCCAGCACCTTGCTCTGGATGTCCTCGCCCAGCCGATAGTTGTCTTTGATCGTCCACACGCGGCACTCCTTGGTCATGCAGAGATTGAGAATCTCCATGATCATGAAGAGATTGCGCCCCAGGCGCGAAAGTTCGCTGCAGATGATGGTGTCGCCGGGCGCCACGCGGCGCAGCAGCGCGCCGAGTGCCCGCTTGTCGTAGGCCTTGGTGCCGCTGATGGTTTCCTCGATCCAGCCGTCGATGTGCAGCGCGTGGCGGCTGACGAAGGCATTGATCTCGAAGCGCTGGTTCTCGACCGTCTGTTTGTCGCTGCTCACGCGGATGTAGCCGTAAGTCATAAGTGAAGGAGAAGAGTGAGGAGGTGAAACGAAAAGCGCCCCCGCCGCCCACCGCGCCACGAAGGCCGTATGCACGACGAAAGCGGGGACAAATTACGTATTTCGGCCGATTTCTTGGCGCGAATTATGCTCTTCATCACACTGACTGTGCGAATATACCAAACGACCAATCCCCACACTAAACTCAAAAAGCGGGGTGTTTTCAAGAAAAAAGTGGAACATTTCGCGGGGCAAATGGGCGAAATGAGAAAAAAGTTGTACATTTGCCGTGGATAAAAAAACGAACAATGCAAGAATATGGGTAACCGTGACAAACGACTCGACATGCTTCGGCTGGTGCTGAACCGCACGTCGGTGGGGAGCCAAGAAGAACTCCTCGAACTCTTGCGCGCAGAGGGCTACAAAGTGACGCAAGCCACGCTCTCTCGCGACCTCCAGAAGCTGAAGGCGGCCAAGGTTTCGGGCGACGGGGGCTACCGCTATGTGCTGCCCGAGCACCCGGCCTACGTTCGTCAGCTGGCACCTTCGATCCACACGCCGCAATTTCTGCGCTCGTCGGGTTTCCTGAGCATGGAGTTCTCGGGCAACCTGGTGGTGATGCGCACCCGGCCGGGCTATGCCACGAGCATCACGACCGAAATCGATGCGCACGAACCCGAAAGCCTGTGCGGCACGATCGCGGGCGACGACACCATTCTGGCCGTGATCCGCGAGGGCTTCGAACGGGCCCGCGTGGTCGAGGAGCTGGCGCAGATCCTCCCTGCCGTGCGCGGACAATTGTGATGCCGTCGAACGCGGGAACTCGTAGATGAGTAAACAAGGTAGACGAGTAAACAAGCGGACCCGTAGACGAGCAAGTGCGGGAACCCGCAGACAAGTAAATCGGTAAACGAGTAAACCCGCGGACACGTAGACGAGTTGACGCGAGAACTCGTAGACAAGTAAGCAGGTAAACGAGTAAACCCGCGGACACGTAAACGAGCCGACGCGAGAATTCGTAGACAAGTAAGCAGGTAAACGAGTAAACAGGTAGACCCGTAGACGAGTCGACGCGAGAACTCGTAGACAAGTGAACCGGTAGACGAGTAAACCCGCGGACACGTAAACAAGTCGACGCGGGAACAAGTAGACAAGTGAACCGGTAAACGAGTAAACAAGCGATCGCGGCGACCGTATTGCGCGCCGCACAACAAACCCTCCCCACCCCATGCCCAACTTCCTGAAAATCATTATCTCTCTGGCGCTGGTAATTGCCGTCTTTTACTTCACTTCCACGCCTTCGCCCACAACCACGCTGGTGCGCCTGGGCTTTCTCGCCGCGCTGATCGGCTTCACGCTGTTCAGCCTATTCCGCCGCAAAGACAAAGACGACGACGAATAGTCGGCCCTGCCCGACACACAAGGCGCGCAATGAGGGGCACATCGCCCTGAACGCGCAGTCTCCACTAAAATAAAACACGAGAGATGCGCCACCCGGGAACATTTCTCTCGTTGATCGTCCGACCACGACAACCGGTTTCCGCCCGGCGCAAGACAAGTGGACTAAGTATATTCCCGAGGTTCAAATCTTATGCTGAAACTTACACTCTACTTCTTTCGGTCCTTCATCATCGTAATGGGCCTGTGGCTTTTGGTCGAAATGTTCACCCAGCTTCCGTTGCAGCAGGCCTGGGCGTTGCTGTGGCCTGCGCTGATGATGGGCTTCGTCATCGGCGGCACCGGCGTCATCGAAAAGTATTTCCGCGAACGCAAACAGCAAAAGCAAAACGCCCACGCGGCGGAACCCACAACCGACGAGTTGACACAATAAACGCGTCGACCCATCAACCCGAGCGGCACGCTAACGATTAGCGTGCCGCTCGGGTTTTATTATTCCTCCCATCGCCATGCTGACAAAGCAGTGGGCGCATGGGTAAAAAACAAAACGCGAGCGACACTCCATGACGGAGTGTCGCTCGCGTTGAGCGTTTGACGAATAAGAGCCGGTTCGCCGCTTTATTCCTCGATGAGGGTGGCGAGACGGGCGCGGTAGGCGTCCCAGTCCTCGATGGGGCGACGGGCCACTCCGCTTTCGATGGCGGCACGAGCCACGGCCGAGGAGACTTCGACGATGAGGCGCTTGTCGACGGGCTTGGGGATGAAGTAGTCGGCCCCGAAGGTCAGTTCCTTCAAGCCGTAGGCCTGGGCCACATATTCGGGCACGGGTTGCTGGGCGAGGGCGGCAATGGCGCGCACGGCGGCCTGCTTCATGGGCTCGTTGATGGCGGTGGCGGCGACATCGAGGGCACCGCGGAAGATGTAGGGGAAGCCGATGACGTTGTTGATCTGGTTGGGATAGTCGGTGCGGCCGGTGCTCATGAGCACATCGGGGCGGGCGGCTTTGGCCTCCTCGTAGGTGATTTCGGGCACGGGGTTGGCGAGGGCGAAGATGATGGGGCGTTCGGCCATGGAGCGGACCATATCGGCGTCGACAATGTTGCCTTTGGAGAGCCCGACGAAGACATCGGCGCCGCGCATGGCCTCTTGGAGGGTGTGGACGTCGGTGCGGGTGGTGGCAAACTCGCGCTTCTGCTCGTTGATGTCGGTGCGGGCGGTGGAGATGACGCCGCGGGAGTCGAGCATGACGAGGTTTTCGCGGCGCAGACCGAAGGAGAGGTAGAGGCGAGCGCAGGAGATGGCGGCGGCTCCGGCTCCGTTGACGACCATGCGGACGTCTTCGATGCGCTTGCCCACGACTTGGAGTGCATTGAGCAGGCCGGCGCAGGAGATGATGGCGGTGCCGTGCTGGTCGTCGTGCATGACGGGGATGTCGAGCTCGGCTTTGAGGCGGGTTTCAATCTCGAAGCATTCGGGGGCCTTGATGTCTTCGAGGTTGATGCCGCCGAAGGTGGGGGCGATGGCCTTGACCACTTGGATGAAGCGCTCGGGGTCGTGCTCGTCGACCTCGATGTCGAAGGAGTCTACGCCACCGTAGATTTTGAACAGGAGGCTTTTGCCTTCCATGACGGGCTTTCCGGCGAGTGCGCCGATGTTGCCGAGGCCGAGCACGGCGGTGCCGTTGGAGATGACGGCCACGAGGTTGCCCTTGTTGGTGTAGCGGTAGGCGTCGTGGGGCTGTTTCTGGATCTCGAGGCAGGGTTCGGCCACACCGGGGCTGTAGGCGAGGGAGAGGTCGTGGGCGGTGGCGTGGGGCTTGGTGGGTACGACGGCGATTTTGCCGGGACGGCCCTTTTCGTGGTAGTCGAGGGCTTCTTGTTTGCTGATTTGTGCCATGATGTCTATGGGGAATTAAGTGGAAGGAGCGCGCCGTTTGCCGCGGTGTGAGCGAAAAGGGCGAAAGGGCTGCGCCGGGGTTTTGCCTTCCCTCACCGTCGGGAGAGGAGATGGGCAAGTTGTGTGGGCAAAGTTACGGATTTTTTCGTGATGGGCGGTGCGAAACAGGCGAAAGCCCGCGGGGAAAATCGCGGATGCTGCCCGACCGTGTACAAAAAAACCGCTCGCATGGGCTGTGAAGCGGTGCGAGCGGTGGAGTATATAGCCCCGAAGGGCACATTGAGCAAGGGGATCGTTTAGGGCATGACGAAGCGCTGGGTGAGTGTGGTGACCTTGTTGGACACGCGCACCACATAAGCGCCGGGCATGACGACGGTGCCGGTGTTTTCGCTGCCGGGTTCGACCGTGAAACGGGCTTGGATCTTACCGGCGGCGTCGAAGACGAGGGCTTCGGCGGGCTGGTCGGTGAAGTTCTTGACGGTGAAGTTGCGACGCAGGTCGGCCGTGATTTGGAATCCGCGCTGGTCTACGGTGGCCTTCGCGCCGTTGCCGAGGATGGTGAAGCGGTGTGCGGCATCGCCCTTGGTTGCGGTGAACTCATAGGTGTCGCCGTCGTGGATGGCGCGGGTGAGTCCGGTGCGCTTGTCGAGGAGGGTGTATTGCTGCGTGCCGTCGCCGCCGTCCAGGTGGAAGGTGAGCTTGTAGTTCTCCTCGCCGTCGCCGGGCACGAAGCCGACTTTGGTTTCGCCGATGGCGTCGGTGGTGGTCACCTGGTAGCTGCGATCTTGCATAGCGTAGAGGGCAGCTTCGCCGGGTGCGAAGATCTTCTCACCATCCCAACCGTTGTCGTAGCGATCGGTGGTGCCTTCGGCTTGAACGAGCCAGAGGCGATCGGCCGTCTTGGCGCTTTCGACGTCGACAGCCAGGGAGTGGAAGTGGCGCTGGGGTGCGCGGTTCTCCTCGGTGGCGGTGACGAGGTCGGCATAGCGATACTTGAGGTTGCCGGCCGCGGTGCTCTTGACCATGAAGCTGGAGAGCGAGGGGATCTGGTTGGGCATGCCGGCCACGTGCCCTGCGAGGTTGGCGGGGATGGCCTTGGTGTATTGTCCCTGCGTGGTGCCGTTGGTGGTGGGTCCGCTGTTGGCAATCCAGTCTTTGCGCGAGCCGGTGTTGAAGAGGTAGACCACCTTGTCGGCCGCCGTTGCGCCGGAGAAGTCGAGTTTGTCGATGCTCATGGCTCCGGTGTAGGGGTTGGCCAGGATGTTCATGTCCTGATAGTTGGTAGCGGAGGCCATGCCGTCGACGGGGAAGGTGAAGTCTGCGGTGTTGAGCTCGCCGATGAATCGATAGGTGGCGGGCTTAGGCTGCGAGATTTCGTAGGCCTGTCCCTGGGCGAGGGTGCCGTTGTTGACGTCGGTCCACTTCTCGTCGGAGTTGGGGACGTTGAGTGTGCGATCGTACTTGCGCACCCAGGTGGTCTCGAGGGGGAGCTGGTTGCGATCGGCGCTCTTGACGGGCGATCCGAAGTATTGCCAGGTGGCGTAGGCCTTGTTGCGGTTGCCGTCGAAGGACTTGGCAAACATCTCGACGTTGGCCTTGTAGTTGGCGTTGTCGGCGGGCTTGGCCAGGAGGAAGGTACCGTTGGGCTTGCCCTCTTCGGCCTGCACGACGGTGTAGTCGGCTACGCCGCGCGTGGCAAAGGGCTCGGTGGCGGCGGCAGTGCTGGTCGTAAGATCCCAGAGGAGGGCTTTCTCTTTGAGGAGAATCTGGTTGCCGGGGGTGGCGACCATGGCACGTCCGGTTTCGGTGGCGTTGATGTAGTTGCGCACCACGCGATCTTGGTCGGCATAGAGGTCGCGGATGGCGGATTCGCCATACTTTTCTGCGGCGACGCCGGTGACGGGATCGGGGGTATTGTCGTTGACCGAGGCGAAGACCACATCCGACTGCTCGTTGTCGGCATAGTTGGCCGCGAGGGTGTTGGGCACGAAACGTCCGGTCCAGTTTTCTTTGTTGGCCCAGTCGGTGCTGACATAGCCGTACCAGTAGTTGTTTTTGCTACCGTCGAGGGTGAAGGTGTTGGTACGGAAGAAGCGTTTGGGGAGGGCGCGTGTGTCACCGTCACCGATGTCGTTGGCGCCGGTGGTGGAAACGGTGGCGAAGTAGGTGGATCGGTCGGCGGAGGGGGTACCTTCGGGCTGTTTGAGCACCTGGTCGAAACCGTCGGTGGTGATGGTGCCGGTGCCGCGCTCGAAGGATTCGAGGGGACGTCCGCCGCCGGTGTTGAAGCCTTCGTTGGTCATGGCCACGAAGAGGCGGGTGCCGGGACCGTAGGCGCGGCGGAAGGTGAGATCGCCGTGCTGATCGACGGAGAATTCATTGTCGGGCACGCGGATGTATTCGTCGGTGCCGGGGTTGATTTCGCGCCAGAGTTCGTACTTGGTGGTCTTGAAGGAGCTGGCCAATCCCCTGGCATAGCTCTGCGAACTGAGGGTCATGGTTTCGAGCGGGCGCCAAGTGTCGTCGCCGCGGGGCGATTGGGGCACTACGTAGCGCTCTTGGAGCGTGAAGTAGTAGTGCTCGTCGGTCACGTTCTCAGGCTTGGTGGGCAGCGTGAGGATGTTGAGCTTGTTGACGGTGAGGTTGAGCTCAGCATCGGTGGCTTTGGCGCGCGAGGCGTAGATGTTGGCATTGTTGCCGCCCAGTGCCTGGTTGAAGGCTGTGGCGTCGCCGCCCTTATACACCGTCCAGGTGGCCTCCTTGAACGACTTATCGTCGCCGAAGCGGCGGTCGTTGGCCGAATAGCCGATGTCGGTGAGGAGGTTTTTGGAGAGATCGGCCTTCTGGAGCTTAAAGAAGTGGGTAGAAGGGAAGCTGGCCAGGAGGTTTTCCGAAACATTGAGTTCGCGGATCGTCGCATCAGTGTGCGTGAAGCCGATGTTCTGGAGTTTGTTGGTGGCGAGATTGAGCGTTTCGACGTTGGTCAGTTCGTTGGGGAAGATGAAACTCCCCTGTGCGTTGGCCGTTCCGAGCACATTGTCGTGGAGATCAATGTAGCGGATGGAGGGCACCTTGGTTAATTCGACATCTTTGATCTGCTGCGATGCGGAAACGAGTTTCCACATGCCCTCTTCGCCGGTGATCTTGATGACGCCGCCCTGCGTGGCGGAGACATTGACGGTGAAGGTGCGGTCTTCCGTCAGATTATACATCTGTCGGATGTTTTGGCCGTCATTTTCGTAGTCAATGAAGACGATGGGCCAGTGTTCGCGGGTCACTTTCGTGGGGTCCTCGGGGGCGAGGGTGAAGGTGACGGTACCTGCGGCCGTGGCCTTGATGAGGGTGATGCGGTCTTGGAGGTTGTGGGTGGTTTCTTCGGCCAGTGTGGGCGTGGGGGTGGCGGGAGTGGCCGGCGTCTGGGCCTGTGCGCGCTGGGCGAAGGATCCCATCAGCAAGCCTGCGGCAAGGAGTGCGGGAAGGCTTCGCTTAGCGCTGAATGCAGCCGCGAGACTGCGAACGGATAAGGAATGCTTGTTCATTGCAGATGGGTGGTTTTAGTTGAGAACGCGTCCGTTGAGTCGGCGCATGGTGGGGTTGGAATCGTCGAACTTCTCGCCGAGCTTGAAAGTGCACTTATAAACAGTGTTGCGGCGGATTTGTCCGTAGTACTGTGTGCCCTGTTTGGCCTCGCCGATGCGGTAGTAGCACTTGCCGCTCTGGGGGTCGGGGTATTCGGATCGGGCACCTTCAGTGCCCCACTGCGAGGTGTAGGAGATTTCGAGGTAGGTCATGCCGTTGAAATCAGCCGACCCGAAGACGGGATGCGACACGAAATTTTCAGGCACATAGATCGAAATGGTGGGATAGGTGCGCACCAGTCCGTTGTTATCCTCGATGGGTGTGCCTACGGGCAGGTCGAAGGCCAGATAATCGTAGTCGGTGGCGTTGGCGGCGTGCTTGAGATCGTAATTGGCGATGGGGCCTCCCACCGAGAACTTGGCGGGGACGTTGACAATGCGGATGCCGGTGATCTTAAAATCGTAGGGCGTGATGTAGGTCAGTCCGAAGGCGCCGCCGATTTCAGCCTGGGGGGTGATGTCAATGCGGGCGAAGCAACGCTCGAGTCGCACCTCGCTCTTGGTGAGCGCGGTGAGTCCGCTCACGGGGTTGGTGGGCGACTCGACATCGCGGAGGGCGGCGCTCATGGGGATGGGCTTTTTGGCGTCGTTGCCAAACTGTCCGCGGAGATAGTCCTTGGTGTTGAACTCCAGCGCGTTGAAGTCGCGCTCCGTGCCCGAAATGCCCATGCGCTCAGCGTCGGCCGTGTTGAGATTGGCCGCGAAGAAGAAGTCTTTTTTGCCGAGGAAACTCTCGACACTGAAGACAGCGGTGTTCGTGCCGCCCGCAGCTGCGGAGTAGGATTGCCCGGTGAGTGAGGCCACATACGTGGAGCCGGCGAGGATCACGTTGTCGACTTGGTCTTCCTTGTCGGCGGCGTCGGTGTTGACAGACTCACCGGTTTGTGAGCGCACGTCGACTTTCCAGGCGACCTTTTCAGACTTGGCCTCGGGATAGCGGGTTTCCTCGTCGCCGGAGCAGGCGGTGAAGGAGAGAGCCGCGGCGGTGGCCAGCAGGAGGAGGATATTCTTGGTCATTTCGGAGTAAGCTGCTGTGATGAGGGTTGATATGAGTGAGGGCGAACGGCTGAACGTGCGTCAGACGTTCGCCCTTTGTGAGTGGCGGTGGGAGGCTTAGATGTTCTCGTGCGTGGTGCCGTCGAAGCCGGGGACGTTGGTTTCGATCCAGGGGCGCACGGTGAGGGTGAACTGCAGCACCACGGCCTGATCGGCGGTGGGCGAGCCGGGGCCTACCACGTGGGCGTGGAGGACATAGCGGCAGTTGCGTTCGATTTTGCGGGGGAGGATGACTTTGTAGTAGCTCTTGACAGGTGTGGTGCTGAAGTCACCTCCGGCGGGCGGGGGGAAGATGCCGTTGAGCGGGTTGCCGTCGCCGAGAATGGCGGGGAGCTCAAGCAGCACGTAGGGGGCGGGATCGGTGGCAGCGGTCTTGGCCGAGATGTCGTACTCGTTGATGTAGACCGAGGGGAGCTCCGATGTGGGCACGGGGTCGGTGGCGGTGAGCGGCGCGGGCTGGGCCGTGAGGTCGGCCACTTGGGTCTTCGCACCGTCGACGCGGCCCGTGATGTCGGCGTTGGCACCGACGAAGGTTTTCGAGGGGAATTGCAAGAAGGTGTAGAGGCCACGCTGCTGATTGGGGATGAGTTTGTCCCAATCATAGTAGAGCACCACATCCAATCGCGAAACGGCACGCTTGACGTTGACGTCGATCTTGTTGTCTTGTGTGGCGGGGTTGGCGAAGGTCACGTTGGTTTGTCCGGTCATGAGGAGGGGCGTGGTGAGATCTTCGACGGTGGCAAGGGTTTGCGACACGGCTTTGGTGAGTTCGTCGACGGTGGTGATCTCGCCGGTGGCGCCCACGGCGAGGCGAGCGCGCACGGAGGCCGGAAGGTTGATGAGCGTCACGGCGGTGGTGCCGTTCACGTCCGAGGCCTTGGCGGGAATGTAGACCGTTTGCGTGGTGGGATCGTTGTTCACCCAGTCGCCCACGGTGGTGGCTTCGAAGTGGAAGGAGCCGACGGCCGCGCCGCCGCTGTTGGGCGTGATGGCTTCTTTGTTTTGTCCGCGGAAGAAGACCACGTCGACGGTGTTGACGGTGTTTTCGGCGGGCGTGGCGATGCCGCGGGTGTCGTGTTGCACGAGGTCGGATGCGCCAAATTGGAGTTTGATCTTGCCTTCACCGCCGGTGGGTCCGTCGGGTACGTAGCCTTTGTTGCAGGCTCCGAAGAGAGTCGCTGCGACGGCCAGGAGTGCGAAGGTGAGCGTATGGAGAAGTTTCATCGTTATTCGCTTTTGACGGTGTGGACGATCTTGTTGTTATACTTGATTTGGAAGATGGGAGTTCCGGCGGTGGGCTCGGTGGGGAGGCGGAGTGTGCCTTCGACCTGCTCCTGGAATGCGCTCTGTCCCGCGGCGTTGCCGAAGCGGAGCGTGTTTTGCTGTGCGCCGCCCACGGTGAACTTGGCGTTGGGCACGAGGGGAACGAGTTCGACGAGGCCGAGTTGCACGAGGTTTTTCTCGGCGGTGACGATGCGCACTGTGCTTTCGCCGCCCGGGAAGGTGGGTTCTTCGACCACTACGTTGAAGCGATAGCCGGCATAGACGCGGCCGATGCGGCCCGTACACCAGTCCTCAATATTGTAATTGAGCGTGAGTTGGAAACCTTCTTCCGCTTCGATGTTGTACACGTTGTTGCGCACGGTGGAGAACTTGGAGTAGTTCGCCGCGTTGGGCAGGGTGTAGTAGACACCGTTGTCGACTTCTTGCTGTCCTTCGGTGAAGGCGCTTTGCCAAATCGAGAACTTGTAGTAGTCGTTGTTGCCGCCGTCGGTGAGATAGAAGGAGGTGGATCCGGGCACAAAGCCGGGGCGGGCGGGATCGTTGCTGTCTACGCGGCGCAGATACTCAGGCACGTAGTAGGAGGTGACGTAATCGTAGAGCGTGGTGGGCTGGCCGGGCTGCACACTGGGGGCGAGGTAGTGGGCCTCGGAGTTGGCGAGCATCTGGGCCTTGGAGAATCCGTTGGTCTCTGCGAGTTCGGTCGCGGTGTAGAAGTCGGTGGAGAACTGTCCCGTGGAGGGATAGCCGGCTCCGTCGAAGTAGGGGTTGACGAAGAGGGAGAAATACTTCGGGACATTGACGAGCGTCATGCCCTTGAAGGGCACCACGCGCTTGAACTTGATGTCCGTGGGCGTGGGCGTGCCGGCCACTTCGTCGACATTGACCACTCCTTTGAGGGTGAGCTTGACTTTGGCGAGCGTGCGGATGAGTTCCACCTGTTCGTCTCCGTCGGCCACGAAGTGCTGGGGGTCGGTTTGCGAGGAGCCCTTACCGTTGCGCAAAGCCTGGACGGTGACATTGCGATAGACGCGGGTCATGAGCATGGGCTTGGCTTCCGAGGGTCGGTAGCCGGCGGGGAAGGCGATGTGGGTGAGAGCGGGGAGCGCAAAGAGTTGGCTGCGGTTGACCACCGAGGCCAGGGGCACGTCGAGGTTCCAGTCGTGTTCGTTGGCAATGAAGAAGAAGTCGCGCTGTCCTTCGGTGAGTCTGAAAGGTTTCGACCACACGGTGGTGGTGCCTTCGGGCTGACCGGTGAAATCCCCGACGGGGTGCACCTGATTGTAGAGGACGGCTCCGCTGTTGGTGTCGCAAATGATGAGTCGCACCGTCTTGACGCGGTCCTCAAAGTCGGCACTGGTGTTGATGGTGCCGGCCACGCCTCTGATACTTACGGCAGCCGACATATACACTTCCCCGGGCTTGGGGAGCTCTTCCGGGCCGATGTACTCATGGCACCCCGCGGTCAAGCCGAGCAAAGCGGCAAGTCCGAAGGCGAGTCCGGTGCGGTGTAAGATGTCGTGTAAAGGGAGCATAGTCATATAGGTGATGCGTCGTGCTGAGTGCCGCGGCGCGGTGGGAAAGTGGGACGCGGCGGGGCGAGCGGGAGGCCCGCCCCGGGAGCGTACGCGTTATAGATTCGTCGAGCGGAAAGTGGGTTTTGTGTTGTCCCGAGGGGTTTGGGAAGGAGACAGAACTTGCTTTCGCGCTCGTGCTGATTCAATTATTCTCCGAGTTTCTTTTTGAAGGTATGTACCAGCCAGTCGTTGATAAACACGCCCGCACACATGTAGTCTCCACAATCCTTACACTTGTCTTTGATGAGGAATTTGAGGTCGATGTCGTGTTCGCAATTGAGGTTGAAGCTGAACTTGTTGTCCTCGTTGCTGGCGTAGGTCAAGATGGCACCGATGAGGTCGTTTTTGATCTCGGGGGGCATGGTCACGTCCTTGGTCTCTCCGTTCTTCTGGTAGGTGATTTTCACCTGACTCTTGAGTCCGGACTGGAGGTCGAGGAGCGTATATTTAGCGGTGAGCGCGGTGTCTCCGTACTGCACGGGGCCGTTGGTTCTGTAGGGCGCCGAGCTGGAGTTGACGTTGTGCGCGCCGTCGTAGTTGTAGGTGGCGTTGGCCGACGAGATGACGACGCCAAATTCGCGGGTGCTGGGCACGTTCACAGTGCGCTCGCGGATGCTTTTGTCGAGCACCACGGAAACATTGATGCGGTAGGTTTTTTCGCCGACCGCCACGGCGATATGCTTATCCTGCGATCCGTTTTTTGCAGGGTTGTTGAGCACGACGGAGTGATCGGACTTTCCGAAGAACACGCGGTCGTTGTCGAGTTTCACGTAAGAGGCGTCGGCATCCGTGCGGAGTGTGGCGAAGACTTCGTCTTTGCTCTTGCCGATTTGGCCATCGCTTACGGTGAACTTACTGTTGAGTCCCGTCCAGGCGTAGATGTTGTAAACGCGATCTTGGTCGGGCGTCGAGGTTTTGATGGGGAGTTTGATCTCAGTGAAGCCCTTTTGCTTGTTGCCGAGGTCGATGTCCTTAAGTTCGGCGCTGGCAGCGAGCTTGTTGTCTTCGTCGAAAGCCAGGAGGTGAACGTTGGACTGGGTGTTGAGTCCGATGGAATCTGCCTTACAAGTCGTGTTGTAGAGTTTCACATACACAGCCTGGGGGCAGTTGTCGAGATCATCGTGGAACATGGATTCACAGCCGGAGAGGAGGAATCCCAATCCTAAGGTGAAAAACACTCCGGTAAGCTTGTTAGGTAAATGCATCGTGATGTGAGAAAATAGGGAGAGAGGGTAGAAAAAAATTGCGGCGAGGGAGAGGGATTTCTCCCTCGCCGCGGTATGTTCGTCACAGTGGGCTCAAGGCCGCACTGTGCAGATGCGTTTCGACAACGGTTTACTTACCGAGGATCACCTTAGCGGTGTGAACCTGCCAGGGGAGGATCGTCACGTCAACCGACATCCAAGCTTCCTTCAACGAGAGGGGATCCTTAGGCGTGATGTCCGTAGGAGGCTCGTTGGGATCCGGCTTGTTGGGCTTCGTGGGATCCGTGGGATCCGTGGGCACGCTGGGCTGAGGATCAGGGTTGTTGGGGTTGTTAGGATCGCGGGGGTTCTCGGGGCTCACCGGCTTCGTCGGATCGATAGGATCGTTGGGGTTCGGGATGAGCGGGTTCCAGTTGTACACGTAGTTGGCGATACCGGAGATCTGGATGTGGTAGATGTTGTTACGGATCGCGGGCGAGTTGATCCATTCCGTAGCACTGGTGTGGTCGGGGTTCACCCATACGAAGTAGAGGACCTTACCCTTGACGAACTTCTTCACCTTCATGGCAGCAGCCGCGGGGTTGTTAGCCGTGGTGGGATCCTTTGCGAGATCAGCCGTTTCGTAGAATTTGCCATCGTCACCGAGGAATACGTCGGCATTGGGATGGGTAGCAGTCCAGTTCTGGTCTACATTGCCGTTGCCGGTGTAGACGAACTTAGGATTGATCTTACCACGGATGAGGACGTAGGCGGTGTTACCCTTGCGGTAGCCGCTCTGTCCACGATCGGTGTCATGGTAAGCGTGCGTGTTGGGGAGGAAGAATTCACCGTGGAGACCGTCTTGGTTCTGCACCTGACCCACAACGTTGTTCAGCGAGGCGTCGTAAGCGGCGTTCGTGGGAACGTCGTAACCACCGAGCTTGTTGTCGTGCTTGCGCCACAGACCCGTGTAGTCGTACTTCTGATAAACCGTTGCATCGTAGTCCGAAGCGGGATCATCGGCCGTGCCGGTGGGGATATAGGTGCTGTTGGGCGTCTTGTACTGGTAGTTCGTGGGGTTGTCGCTGTCCTGCTGGTTGAAGTAGAGCGAGCTTTCACCCTGAGCTACTACGTAGGTGAGGTTGTCGATCGTAGCGAGGACAACTGCGTTGCCGTCAGCTTCCGATTCAACAGCGGGAGTCGTGGGGTTGTCGCCCTTGACGTCGTAGCTGGTAGCGTCGGACGTTACGAGCACACGAGCAACTGCACGCTGTACGGTTACCTTAGCGCGGTTCACAGGAGCAGAAGTGTTCAAGGTCTGTGTCTCGTTCACGTTGTCCTGAACGTTGATTTCACCTGCGAGACCGGTCATGACGATCACGTCCTTCTGGTTGGCAGCGGTGCCTTCTACCTTGGCGAGGTGATCGGCTACGGTGAAGGGATCGGTCGTACCGGCAGCTGTAGTAGCCTCAGCTTCGGTGTACTTGGTGGGAGCGGGGTTACCGGCAGCGGTCTGGAGAGCGAGTACGCCGTTGTACTTCGTTTCGAAGGCAGTGAGGTCGGTAGCACCGGTGAGAAGAGCTTGGGTTTCGGTGGTGGGGTTAACCACAACGAATACCTTCTTCTGACCCGGATTTACCTTGAAGCCCTTCTTAGGACGAATGTAAGCCACGTCGTTGTTACCGGCCATGGGCTGCTGGAAGTCGATCTTCGTAGCGTCGAGGTTGTCGCTGGTTTCGAGCGAGTAACCACCGGCTGCAGCGGGGTCGGCCTTGAAGATGTAGACGTCTACGGCCTTGATGAGGTCGTTACCGATCCACTTACCGGCGTAGTTGAACTCAGGGTTAGCAAGGTTCTGCTTGTCATCTGCCGCACGTTTCTGTTTGGGCATTTGAAGCTGGAATTGGATCGACATCATCGTCGTGCCTTCAGGATTGTTGGGCTGCACGTTGGGTGCCGGATCGTCATTCGAGCAGGCAGTGAACGTTCCTACAGAGGCCGTAGCCGTGAGGAGCATAGCTGCGAGGAGAAGATGTTTCTTCATAACGAATAAATTGTTGATTATAAAATGGATTATCTGATTGGGGAAGTGTACGGACAACCTTGGGCCTGTGGTGCGCGAGGCAGTGAGGCCGGCGGTGTCTTAACGCTCCACCTTGCTCAATTCTTGGAGATTCTTGATGGCCTGGGGCAGGTTGCCGGCGCGGCGGAAGCACTCGGCGGCTTGCTTGTAGTTGCCGGCCAGGGCGTAGTGCACGCCGAGGTTGTTGAGTTGTTCGGCAGAAGCGGGGAACTTTGCGAGGAAATCTGCGTAGTTTCCGTTGTTACCTGCGGCCAAATTGCCGGCAATGGCGTTGAAGCGGCTCACGGGCGCATCGGGGAAGAGGCGCTCGGCGGTGTCGAACACGCTGCGGCGCTCGGCGCTGCCCTCGGGGAAGCTGTTGCCCACCTGGTAGAGTTCGGCCAGGCTGAGGAGGCGCGGATTGGTTCTGTAGCGCTCGATGGCTTCGGCGGCGTTGAAGCTGCGCACCGCATAGGTGAATTGGTATTCGGTGCGGCGGAGCTGCGGGAAGACGTTGTCGAGGAGGAAACGATAGGCGTTGCCGCCGTCGAGTTTGCGCATGCCATCCTTACGCGCGTTATTATTGCGTGCCTGTCCGTCGATGATGTCGAGGAGTTGTGCGCTCCACTGGTTGTTGTTGGCGGTGAGCCACTGGCGGAGTCCGGCCCAGTCTTCGCCGTGTCCTTCGACGTGGAAGAGGCGGGTGGAGAGGCCGTAGGTTTGTTCGAGGTACTTGACGAACGATTTGGCGCGTCCGTCGGCGAGGCGGATGTTGTTGGCTTCCTGTCCTTCGGGCGAAGCGTAACCGTCGATATTGACGGTGCGCACGGTCACGTCTTTGTTGCCGAGGATGGCGTTGGCCACGCTGTCGACGCGGGCGAATTCAACGGCGTTGTTGCCCAGATTGCGGAGGAGTTCGGTGCGATTGACGCGGAAGTTGAAGCGGGCGACGAACTTCTCGGAGCGCACCTTGACGGCTTCGGCCTCGGGGGTGAGGTAGGCGACGGCGAAGGTGGGGCGATAGGGTTCGCGAGAGAGGCGTTCGGCTACGGTGAACTCGTGGCGTTCGAGTTCGCAGGAGGCGCAGCCGGTGATTTGCTCCTCGACGTTGAGTTTGGCGCTGCGGGTCCACTCGAAGGCGGGTGCGGTGATGCTGACGGGCACGACCATGCGTTCGCCGCGAGCGCGGAGGGGTTGGGGCGTGGTGCGATCGCCGCGTTGCCACATGATGTGGCGTGTGCGGCCGGCCACGGAGATGGGGGCAAACTCATAGACCTGCGTGCCGTCTTGCGAGACGAGTCGGGGGCGAAGGTTGAGTTGTGCGTTGGCGCCGAGGTCGATGCGGTCGAGAATAACGTCGAAGGCGATGCGAATGCTGTCGCGTCCGGCTTTGACCTTGGCGGGGGTGAACCCGACGTTTCCCCGAACGTCTCCTGCGGCGTGGGCCGGGAGCGCCAGCGCGGCGGAGAGCAATGCGATGACTGAGAGAGATTTGAAAATCATGTGGCTTAGGGGCTTAACGTGTGTGGGGTTTAGCGGATGACGTAGACGACGGAGAGGCCGGCCTTGGTGAGTCCGAAATAGTCTTTGGTTTTGCTGGCTTCGAGATTGCCGCAGGTGTTGCAGCGAAATTTGTCGTAGTCCAGATAGGCATAGCCTGCTCCCACTTCGGCTTCGAGACTCCAGCGGCGGTTGAGCACGAGTTGGTAGCCCAGTCCGACACCTGCGCCGACGAACCAGCCTTCGTAGCGGTGCTTGTCGAGGGTGTGGAAGATGCCGCCGGGGAATTTCATGTTCGAAACGTTGAAGCGGCCGGCGTGGGCGTGGATGCCGAAGAAGAGGCCGTTGAAGCGTTCGCACGTCCAGTAGCGCCATTCGGGCTGGATGGCAATGTGCTTGAACTTTTTGTTGGCGGCTTTGTCGAGGTCGAAGGGATTGAATCCCACCTGCACGTCAAAGGTCTGCTTCTTGTTCAGGCCGAACTCGAGGCTGAGGTTGGGCGTGGTGGTCGCGTCGTAGAGCAGATTGTTCTTGATCACGACTTGCTGTGCGCTTGTCCCGATGAAGGCGGCTGCCATGAGGGTGAGTAGCAAGAAGAATTTCTTCATATCTAATGGTTGTTGTATGCTTGCCTGTGTGGGCGGGGTGGGATGTGGTGATGCTTGCGGTGTGCGTGTTGCCGGTGCGGGGTCTTTTCGCCCGGCGGTGGGCGGCCGTTGCTTCGCGGGGCGCGGAGGGGCTGGCCTTGTGCGGGAGGGGGGGTCGTCGCTGCGACGGGGTGTCTGCCGCGGCCGGAGGGCCTGCTGTGCTCGGGCGGGGGTGTGAACGAGTGGCGTGTGAGGGAATGTGTGGGCAGGCGGCGGGTGCTTGCCGTGGCCTCGGGGGCCGTGTTTGAACCCGGCAGGTTGGAAGTTGCTGTGAGGGAAGTGCTGCGCGGGGCAGTCGGTGTGGCACGTGGCGAGGGGGAGGCGTGGGCGGCGGGCCCGGTCATCTCTGCGATGAGTCCGTGGTCTCTCGTCGGTTCGTGCCGGGCGTCGCTTGCCGCTGTGTCGGCGGCGGCGCCGTGGCCGGGTTGGGCATCTCTAGTGCGTTCGGATTCGCATCTCGTTTGCTCAAGCTGTTGTCAGTTGCAGGCTTCTCTCCTTGCGGAGGTCACAGGATGTATTGTGGAGCGACGGAGCGTGCTGGTTTTCGTCTCGGCGTTTCAGCTCATTGTTTCATCGTGTGCGTCCCCGTGTCCCTGGGGGTTGTCGCGGTGCACCGCTGTGGTGCTCGCCGCTTCCCTTCCGGTTGGTGATCGAGGGGCTCGATCGGGGCGTTTTTTCGGAGCTTGGTCTGTCGACTCCGATAAATTATGGTGCAAAGGTATTGGTTAAATTACTAATCGTCCAAATGAAAACGTGCTTTTCTTCGTTTGGGGGCCGTTTTTTAACATTTAAGACCGCAAACGCCCCCATTTTCGGCCTTCGGCGGGGCAAAAATTAGTTTTCGGTGGGCCGCAGATTCGTTCGTATCTCACTGAAAACGTGAAGAATGCGCAGGTCGCAGCGTGTTGTCGCGTCCCGCGGACGCGAGAGTGCGGGCGCGGTTTCGCGTAGGCGCGAAGCGGGGCGTTTTTCGGGGGGAGAACGGGGGTGGTGCGGGGGTGTTTTGCACAATGGCTTTCGGGGGAAAGGGGGGAAAAGCGGGCGGTAAAACACGGAAAATCAGGCCTTCGAGCAGCGATTTGTGCTCTTTCGGTACGTTGCGGGGCGATCTGTGCAAGACTGTGGAAAAGTTGTGCAAAAGCTTGCAGGGCGTGAAGACGAAAAATACAAATTGTGCACAACGCTTTGTGCGCCTTTGCGTCTTGGTACGCGAATTGTGCAAGTATCGTTTCCTCTCGGCGTTTGGTGTGTGGGCGTTGTGGTGCGGCGGTGCGCCATTCGGTCGTTTTCCCTCCCGCCAGCGGAGCCGGGGTACCCATTTAGGCGGCAGGGGCGCGGCCGTAGACAAGTTGCCGCGGGGAGCGCGCACGGGCAGGGACGCGTTGCTGTGCAAGGGGGCGTCCGCCTTTGCCTTCGCCCTCCCCCACCCTGCGCTCGGTGCTTCGCCCATCAGCGGGCAGGGGCGCGGCGGTAGACAAGTTGCCGCGGGGAGAGCACACGGGCAGGGGCGGGGTTTGCCTGCTGCACTTCCGCCTTTGCGCACAGTGATTCGGCACACAAGCGGCATGGTTCGGCACTGCGCGAGGGGGCGTCCGCCTTTGCCTTCGCCCTCCCCCACCCTGCGCACGGCGGCGCGGGACACGGTGGCACAACGGTGCGGACACTCCCCGGGAGCGGCCGACGGGCGAACGATATATTATATATACGCGTGCGCAGGCGCGAGGGCGAGAACGTTTTGCACAGGGCGGCGGGCAACGATGTGGATAACTTTTCCGTGGATAACCCATTGTGGATAACTGCTGCTGCGGGATGCCGATTACTCTGCGGGGGCCGCGGAAGGCTGTGCGGGGGAAGTGTGAACGCGGACGGAGCGGGTGTGGAAGTCATTCGGCGGAAGGCAGAATTCTTCGTGGGCGGCACCGAAGGCCATGCGGGGAAAGTGTGAACGCGGGCGCGGAAGTGCAAACGCAGACGGGGCGGGTGCGGAAGCCTTCGCGGGCGATGGGTACTCGCAGGGGGCGTCTTTCGGCCCCATGGCCGCGATTTCACGGCGTGGACAGGGCGGACGTATATATAATAATACGCGTGCGCGCGTGCTGCTGCGGCGAATGTGCGTTAAACCCGCCGACCTCACCACCCATTCCCGCCGAAGACCTTCGCTCGCCCCCGCACAGCGACACGCCCCTCCCGAGCACCTCCGCTCCCCCACGCAGCCCCGATGCACGCCCGCAGGCTGCGCGATGCATTCCCCGCAGCCCTCACAACTCATTCCCCGCCGAAGGCCTTCGCTCGCCCCCGCACAGCGACACGCCCTCCCCGAGCACTTCCGCTCCCCCCCGCAGCGCCACGCTGCCTCCCCTTCCGTTCCGCTTCGGGCACAAAAAAACGGCACCGCACAGTGCATGTGCGATGCCGAATGTCTCGGTCGACCGTCGTTGCGGTCGGTCATTTGGGTTGGTGAGCCGCGCGCTGTTCGCCGCCGTTGCGGGGCGTTGGCGTGTCGGCGTGGGGCTTAGGCCTCAGCCTTGGGCTCTACGCTCACGACGCTGCGGTCGCGTGCTCCGCGCTTGAACACGACGGTGCCGTCGGCCAGCGCATAGAGGGTGTGATCGGAACCCATACCCACGTTCTTGCCGGGGTAGTGAGCGGTGCCGCGTTGGCGAACGATGATGTTGCCGGCTACGCAAGCCTGTCCGCCCCAGATCTTAACACCCAGACGTTGTGATGCCGATTCACGGCCGTTCTTCGAACTACCTACACCTTTTTTGTGTGCCATTGTGTTGTGTGTGTTAAGTGGTTATGCGATAACTTCTTTGATGGTGACTTCGGTAAACTGGTGGCGATAGCCGTTGAGTTTACGATGTCCTTTGCGGCGCTTCTTGTGGAAGACGAGCACCTTGTCGCCCTTAACGAGGGGAGTGGTGACTTCAGCGACTACTTTCGCGCCTTCGACGGTGGGGGCGCCCACTTTCACCGCGCCGTCGGCGTCGATGAGGAGCACTTTGTCGAATTCAACAGTTTGTCCGCTTTCGGCATTGCGGACGCGGTCTACGAAAAGCTTGCGGCCTTGCTCGACCTTAAACTGATGACCGTTGATCTCTACGATTGCGTACATGAGATGTGTGATTGATTTGGATAAAACGGTTTTTTCCGGGGGGCGCGCTTCGCTCCTTCGTCCGCTCCCTTCCTTTCGAAACGGCGCGGCACGCACGGGGCGACGCGACTTCTTGGGCCTCGTCGGACTCTATACGGGCGCAAAGGTACGACTTTTTCGGCGAATGGGCAAAAAATCAGCCTTTTATTCCCTTCGTCCGCCCGAAAAACAGCTTTTTCGAGCGTGCGCCGTGTCATTTCCGGGCCTTGGTTGTGCTGTGCAGGCGGTGACTCGCGTCATTTCGGCAAGGCGATTTGCCGCAATGCCTCCTTGGTGCGCTCCATTTCCTCGTCCCAGAGTTGCCAGATGCGCAGTTGGGCTTCCACTTCGCGCAGCAACTCGCCGTTGTCGCACAACAAACAGGTGGCCACCGTGGCTGCATATTCGCGATCGGGCAAACCTCCGCGCAGCAAAGCCAGGAGTTTGTTCCTCACCTCGCACCGATCTGACGGCGCCGCGCTTCTCTTCATCCAAAATTCGCATTCCCGGAGGCTTTTCTCGCAACGCCGACAGACTTCGAAGCGAGCACACAAGAGATTCACCTCGTCGTTCAACTTCAGCACCTCGATGGTGCTGCGTCCCTTTTCGTCTTTGGAGAAAAAGCGTCCGCAACGCACATACAGGTGGTCGTTCGGACGGTCGTGGATCGGGTCGACGATGGGTTCGGCCACGACATCGTGATCGCCCTTGGCACTGCGGTTGCAAAACTCGCAGGCCGGCAAGAGATTCCCCCACTCCACCACCGAGTCGGGGTAGAGTTTTTTGCATTTGAAGTGCTCCACATCCCAATAAGCCCCGTGTCCCTTCAGTTTCACCTCCGCGTAGGCGCACTTGCCGTGCGTCATCTCAAGGAGCGCGTCGCGGATGTACGTTGTGTTCCACACGGCTTTGGGTTTTCCTGCTCGACAACTTTCGGCATACGCGGCCGTGAGCCTTTGCCGATTGGCCGTGAGTTCGGGCGGTTCGGGTGGGAGCGTGAGTTGTATCATGGTTTTAGGCCAATTCCTCAAGTTCAATTCTATAGATGCTGCGCATGGGGTTGCCGGGTCGCATCATCTGTTCGAGTTCCGCGTAGAGTCGTTCGGCCGCTTGGCGGTCTTTGGCTTTGAGTGCGTTTTCAAAAGCGCGTTTCTTCTCGTTGTACACCACCGAGCGCACGCCGTCCTTCAATTCCATGGTTTCGGACAAGATTTCTTCGACCGTCCAACCTGTGAAGTCCGTCACGTCCGACCGCTCCACCGTAATTTCGCCGCTTGTTTCGTCGCGACGCAGCACATAGAGGTTCACATCTGCCATCGATTGCAACACATGCGGACTGTGGGTCGTGACGATAAACTGCACCCGCGGGAAAACTTTCGAGAGCGTGGGCACGATGTCGCGCTGCCACTTGGGGTGCAGGTGCAAATCAATCTCGTCCACCAGCACAACGGCCTCCTCGTGGAGCGGATTTTCCGACTCGGGATACAGTTCGAAGAGGCGTTTGTACAAGTCGGCCAACCAGGTGAGCGACGTTTGGTAGCCGAAGCCCAGTTCCTCGAAGCGCACGTCACCGTCTTTTCCGGCGGTAAAGACCACCATCACGTGCTCATTGTTGCTGTCTTTCTTGAAAGCAAAATCCGTCACGCCCGGAAACAGGTCGCTGCTCACCAAGTCGTGCATCTTTTCCAGCCGCTTTCGCGATTTCTCGCTGCCGCTCTTCTGCGAATAATCCAACTGCAACAGCCACTCTTGGAAATCCAGCAAGCGCGCACTGGCCCGAAAGAGTGTCTCTCCTGGCTTTGCCTCGCGTTCACTGAGAATAACCCGCGCAGGATAACGACTCACGCCGTAACCATAGATATGCAAATCTATCGGATCCTCCCAAATCGTTCTAGAAGAACGACCTATCCCCCATTTTACCCCACCCGTCAACATAGCTTCTATCACAGTACTTGGGTGGGCCGCTAACACAGTCGGCGCATACTTAGTCGTTATGCTTTTATTTCCATTACGTTCAATTTCAACCTCCGATTCCAGTGGTCTCAACAGCGCCAACGCCCGCAGCACATTCGTCTTACCCGTATTATTCTCGCCGAGCAACACCGTCCACTGCCTAATCTCGCCGTCCGCACCACGGCAATCCACGGCTAAGTCTTTGATGCACTTATAATTCTGAATGGAAAAGCTTTCAATTTTCATAAGAGGAGAAGCGTTTTTACCCGATATTTCACGGCGATACGAACGAGTGGGGAGAAAGGTTTTAACGATCGATCGCTGCACGCAAAAGAAGTGGGTACCAGACGGGCGACGTTCGAAACGGTTTACACTGCAAATATATGAAAAACAACGCGTTCGCGCAAGTTCACCGTGCATTTTATTCCCTTATCGCCCCCAACAAAAGCACGCCGACGCGAGGGGCGTCGGCGTGGCGGGAAACAAGCGCGAGGGCGACCGGAGGAAGCCCCGTGAGCGACGCCGCAACCCGAGGAATCGGCGGGTCGGTGGCGCGGGAAAGCCCTCAGTCCTCCACCCGAAGGCGCAGCGGAGGTGGCAGACGGTGGAGCACCTGCATCAGGCGGTGGAAGGTGTCGACACTGTCGGCAAGGCGGAGGACGCCGGCGGCGCGGCCGACAAGCACGCAACCCGAAGAGTCAGCAGGTCGGTTGCCGGGGTGGATCAAAATCCCCTCACGTCCCGGCACCTGCATCAGGCGCGGCAGTCGCGCCCCCCAGGCCGCCGACCATCGACGGGGCGAGCGGGCAAAGCGTGGCGAAACCACGTCGAGGCGCAGGGCATATTCGCCCGCGGGAATGGCCGGATGCGCCCCCGAAGCGGGCGGTTCGAGCGTGGCCATGGGCGATTGTCCGCTCTCGGCGGGAAAAAACAGCACCCCCTCCGTGCCCCCGGGCAGGTGGGCGGTGCGGCGCAAACGAATCAATGTAGACATCTGGAAAAAATTGACGTAGTGAATGAAATACGAGCGCCCCTTGCGGCGCCCGTCACAAATAGTAGAAGGCATGCCCCCCGAAGCCCTCGCCACACAACCGCAAACCGCGCGGCACGGCGAGAGCGCGAAAGCCCTATCGGCCCACCCTGCGGCGCCCGTCGGGAACTGAAAAGGCATGCCCTCCGAAGCCCCCGCCGCACAACCGCAAACCGCACGGCACGGCGGGAGCGCGAAAGCCCTATCGGCCCACCCTGCGGCGCCCGTCGGGAACTGCAAAGGCGTGCCCCCCCCGAAGCCCCCGCCGCACAACCGCAAACCGCGCGGAACGGCGGGAGCGCGAAAGCCCTATCGGCCCATCCTGCGGCGCACGTCACAAATGTAGAAGGCATGCCCCCCGAAGCCCCCGCCGCACAACCGCAAACCGCGCGGAACGGCGGGAGCGTAGAAGGAAGCCGAGGGGCGCACGCCGACGGCGAGACGAGGCATGGTGCGTCGTCCCGCCGCTTGCATCGGACTATCTCCCCTTGGCGCGGTGCCGGCTCACGCGGCGCAACAGTCGGTCGGCCGTCTGCGCACTGCGCTTCGCCAGGGCGGCATAGCGGGCCTCGCCCGCGACAACCCCATCGGCCGTCTGCGTGTGCAGCGTCCCCGTCTTCGAAGGCACCGACCGCTTAGCGGAGTGCACCGCCCGTTCGGAGAAGGGCGAATCGAGAAGATCCGAGGACACTATCTCCGCCAATGAGGGCGCAGACCGCTTAGCCGAGGGCACCGACCGACGAGAGGAACGAGCAGCCCGTTCGTGGGAGGGCACATCCTCCGCAGGCGCCAACACATCGCGCACCGCCGCGTGCACATCCCACGCAGCCGAGGGCACATCTCCCGCAGCCGTAGGCATAGGCCGTTCGGGGAAGAGCGGATCGAGGAGCGCCGAAGGCACAGGCCGCTCAGCGCAAGGCACTGCTCGCGTGGAAGCGTCCACATCCTCCGCAGTAGAGGGCGCGGGCAGGTCAGAGAAAGGCACCGCCCCACGAGAGGGACGAGCAGTCCGACGAGAGGAGGGCACATCTCCCGCAGGCGTGGGTGCCTCGATCAGTTCGCCGTTTGCGTCGAACGCAAATAACCGGCCACGCCGAGCACGCTGCCCGCATAGATCAGGCATTGGGCGAAGATCCACAGCACGCTGTCGTGAATCGACCCCACGGGCGGAAAGAGGAGTCCCAGTAGGGCGAACACCACGCCCGCGGCGAGCAGCGCGACGGCGGTGTGTTCTTGCAGTTTGTAGTGTGTCATGAGCAGAAGTTGAGGGTGAAACATCGCGCCGGCGCTCCGCTTCGAGCAACAGCGCACGGAAAAAAAGCAGACGGGCTAAATCAATCAGCCGATAAACAGGCATATCCATTTGTAATCGTGTGTTTTATTGAGTATGATTGGAGTTAATACATAAGTTAATACAGTTTATTCCGGTCTAAATAAGGCGAATGAATGCATTTTACATTAGCTATACATGCAATACAATCGACTTATTTCGTTCTTCTACATCGGTTTATCGCCTTATGTCGAGAAATTACTTTCGACATCGGGCCCAACGAGCCCTTCGGGCGCAGCATCTCATGACATCGTGCCCCACCCCGAGTTCAAACTGAGGTAGACACGTGCGCAGCGCAGACTATTATAGAAGCAATGCCCCACCCCGACTGCCAACCGAGGCAGACACGTGCGCAGCGCAGGCTATCCTATAAGCCATGCCCCCGCCGAGTCCCGCTCCGCGGGATGCGGAGCGAGACGAAAGGCAGTGCGCCTCAACGGGCGGCGGCACGGCGTCGCGCCGTGGGCAAGCGTCAAGCCCCCCCTGCGGCCGAGGAGCCCGTCGAAGGCGCGGGCGTACCCGTGGTGGTCGACGTCGTGGGCGAAGGCGCGGCAGGCACAGGCGTACCCGAAGGCGTGCCCGTCGAAGGAGGCGCAGGCACGGGCGTGCCCGGAGGCGTCACAGCCGAGCCTGCGGCCGAGGAACCCGTCGAAGGCGCGGGTGCTCCCGGCGTAGCGCCACCCGTGGGCGAACCGCCCTGTTGCGCGTTGGCGCCGTGCTTCTTTTTGTCGCGCTGCACGAAGCTCACGGCGTGATCCTTCACGGAGAGGGCGCGGCGAATGCGCGACGAGGGGTGGAACACCACGTGCACCCGCTTGATTTGCCCCACGCCCGCCAGTTCGGACAAGTCCACGCCCGCCGAGCAGCGGAGGGTGGGACGGAAAGAGCCCAGGTCGCCGAGTCGCACGCTGCGTCCCTGTCGGAGACTGTCGATGATCTCGACCTCGAGTGCGTCGACCACGGCCTTCACGTCGGCCGAAGCCAGGGTGCACTTCTTCTCGATGCGCTCGATGATGTGCATGTGGTCGTCGGCCACGGGGGTGACGAGTTGGGGATAGTAGAGGAGTTTGCCGGTTTTGAAGTGCTTGCGGCGAACGATGTGGTAGGTTAACATGTTGGGATAAGTGTTTTGAAGTGAAACAAGTGTCGTGTCGGTGTGCTCCGTCGGCCCTCGCGTCGGCGGCACGGCGGTGCGGATCGGCGCATGCCGAAAAGCGGAAGCCGTGAGCCCGAAGGCCAACTCGCCCAGCGGCAACCCCGAAGTGGAAGGCAACGCCGAGCGGTGAAAACCACCCAAGACGAGCGTTCGCCATCCGCAGGTCGAAGTCGCGAAACGAGGGGTCGGCGGAGCAGTGCCGACACACCTACCAATACAATCGAAAAACGCGATTGTGACACCCAGAGACCCTCCGAGGCATCATAAAAAGTGTTTCATCATTCGAAATCAGGCGCTTCCGAGGGTCGGGAAGAAGCAAAAAAAATCGCGGAAGTCGTTGTCACAACTGGGGAACAAATCTCGGAAAGTCCCAAATTCAGCCACGAACAGCCAAAAAGCATCGAAAAGTTGCGAGTTTTTGCCCTCCCCTCCGCTCGTCGGTGCACGGGGCGGGCGCGTCTAGAGCAGCGGGAGTACGCTATCAACAGCCGCATCGCCTCACGTGGGCGCGAGAGAAAGCAATTCGCCCCCACCCGTCCGCAGATTCGGAACAAAACGGCGTTTTTGCTTGCCGGTCTCGGCAAAGATGCCTACATTTGCAGCAGCGATCCCCCGCAGTCCGCAGCTCGGCAGGGTTCGCCGGGCGTGTTCGCCGCCGCCGAGGCGTTGTTCACCTCATTCCTTAAACATTAAGAAAAACATTTCTACCCTTATGCCCCTCTTCACCCCCTATTTCTCGCTCGATTCGAGCGCCTTCCGCGTCGGCAACGGCGGCCGTTTGCGCTGCCGTATGGGCGCTTCGGGCATCGGCATCTACGTCATGCTGCTCTCGCACCTGCGCGACTGTCGCGACTGTCGTGCGCCGCTCGACTACGACATGCTGGCCTTCGACCTCCACGAGGACGCCGCCGCGGTGCGGCGCGTGGTGGAGGATTTCGGTCTCTTCGACATCGACCGCTCGTCGGGCACTTTCACCTCGTCGGTGCTCACCACGGTGCGGGGCATGCTGTCGGACGATGCCTCGGCGGCTGGCGTCGGCCCGGTGCGCACGGTGCGGCAACGTCGGGTGCGCTCGGCGGGCGAAACCTACCGCCGTGCCGTGCGCCGCCTGGCGGAAGACAACGCCCTGCCCCCCGCCGAGGAGGAAGCACCCGCCGAAGGGGACACCGAACCCGCCGAGGAGGCGCCTACGTCGAGCCCAAATGCAATCACGCCCACCGAGGGCGAACACCCCTTCGCCGAGGAGGCGAACGCCACGGGCGCGTTTGTCCCCACTTCGATCGCTGCCGAGGACGAACCCGCGGAAGTGAAACACGAATCTGCCGACGCCGAGGGCACACCCGCCGAAGTGGAAGACCAACCCGCCGAGGAGACGAACGCCACGGGCGATTTTGCCGATGCGCGCTCCCCCAGAACAGAAGAGCAAAGAAAAGAACAGAATAAAAAACCCCATACCCCTATAGTCCCCTTTCCCCAAAGTGGAAAAGGGACCCGCGCGAGCCACCCCGCCGCGGCCGTCGTCGGTGAGCGGGAGGAGGGCGCTGCGTCTGCCGAGGGCGACGAGGAGTCGGTCGTGGGCAGTCCCCGTTTCGCCTCCTCAGCCGCGGCCCATGCCGATGCTCCCCCGTGCGCCGCTTCCCCCACCGTCCTCGGCGCACCCGCGCCAACCCTCGCCCCGCACCCGAGTCCCGACACGGCAAAGGCCGACACGAGCGCGGAGAACGGGAAGACGAGCGCGGAGAAGACGAAAACAAGCGTGCCGAATTCTCAGCCTAACACCTTGACTACGAGCGAAGCACCTACCCACCCGCAGACCGACACGGAAAAGGCCGACACGAGCGTGCCTAATGCGCAGGCCGACGCGGCAAACGGGACGACGAGCACGGCGAACGGGCAGACAAGCATGCCTAATTCTCAGCCTAACACCTTGACCACGAGCGAAGCACCTGCCCACCCGCAGACCAACACGGCAAAGGCCGACACGAGCGTGCCTAATTCGCAGACCGACACGGCAAACGGGAGGACGAGCGTGCCGAACGGGGAATCGAGCACAGAGAAAGGGACGACGAACGTGCCTAATTCTCAGCCTAACCCCTTGACCGCGAGCGAAAAAACCGCCCACCCGCAGACCGACACGGCAAAGGCCGACACGAGCGTGCCTAATTCGCAGGCCAACCCAGAGAACGGGACGACGAGCGTGCCGAACGGGCAGACCGACAAGACGAACTCCCCCACGAGCACAACCGATGCGCAGCCTAATGCCTTGACCACGAGCGAGAAAGCCAACGAAGCAAGCCGTGGCGAGGAGAGAGCGGTCGAGCCGTTCGTGCCCCCCACGGCCAACGAGGTGCGCCGCTTCGCCGAAGCGCTGCACCACCCCGAGTTCGACGCCGAATGGTTCGTGGCCTACTACACCGAACGCCATTGGCGTCGCCACAACGGTCGGCCCGTGGTTTCGTGGCAGACCACGGCGCGCTATTGGTTGGACCACCCCCTCCGCGTGGCCCGTCACCTCCTCGACCATCGCCCCGCCTCGAGCCCCGTGTCCGTCGGCGTGGGTGGCCCGTCCGCCGTTGTCGTTCCCGCCGCGTGCCCCGCCGCTGCACCCCCCGCCGCAGGCTCCGCTTCGTCCCCAAGCACGGGCACGTATCCCGTCGGCACGGGCGGCCTGTCCCCGCGTGCGTCCGCTTCGTCCCCCCATTCGGGCACCCCCCACGTGGGTTCGCTCTCCCTACCCGCCCCCACGCCCTTGCAGCAGTCGCGCCTCTCCGACCTCAAAGGCATGGTGCTCCACCTCTTTGCCGACGCCCCCGCCGCTGCCCCCACCTCCGCAACGGCCGCCCCTGCCGAGACCGCCGCCGAGACCGATGTTTCCGCAAGCGCGCCCACCCCTGCAACGGCCGCCTCCCCGTCGGTGTACTCCCCCCGCTTCATCTCGCCCGCCGAAGCGGCGCAGGTCATTGCACAGCAAACCCTTGCCGCCGCCGAGGCCGAGGCCGTGCCCCGCGTCGGCCTCGGCGATGAAGTTGTCCCATCCCCAGCCGTAGCGCGTGGTGCAGAACAGCAGGTACACGATGGAGCCCAGGGGCAGCAGGTTGTTGCTGACGATGAAGTCCTCCAGGTCCAGGATGATCGTCCCCTTCCCCAGGGGCGCGACGTGCGACCAGACGTTGAAGCCCAGGACACAGGGCAGAGAGAGGATGAAGATGGCGAAGAAGTTGAACGTACTGGCCTTCTTCCGGCTCCAGCCCAGCAGGTCCATGGAGTTGGCGATAAGGTGCTCGAACACCGCGACGACCGTGGACATGGCCGCGAAGCTCATGAACAGGAAGAACAGGGCGCTCCAGAGACGGCCCTGCGGCATGTGGTTGAACATGTTGGGCAGCGTCACGAAGATCAGCCCCGGCCCGGCGTCCGGGCTGACGCCGTAGGCGAAGCAGGCCGGGAAGATGATCAGGCCCGCCGTGATGGCGACGAGGGTATCGAGCGCCGTGATGATGATCGACTCGCCCGTCAGGGAGCGGTCGCGCCCGATGTAGCTGCCGAAGAT
>ERZ773013.342-NODE-342-length-29402-cov-3.815381_pt1 | contig 29402 bp, 31 predicted proteins | sample MGYA00511670_ERZ773013 | MGnify/ENA primary metagenome ERZ773013 (study PRJEB29015, sample SAMEA2738120) | human oral metagenome | biome: human oral; feature: human-associated habitat; material: saliva | place: China | collected 2257 ... | reverse complement strand
CTGCATGAGTGCTTCCTTGGCTAAGCGGATTCGCTGTCGACGCGCATATGAAGCAATTGTCATGCCGTACATTTTTTGGAAATAACCGTTAAGCGTGGTTGCGGAAATACCCATCTCAGAGGCTATGTCTCGCGCGTCATGAGGCTGGATGGGTGAGGATTCTATTAGATCGTGTGCTGTCTTTGCCATGTGCAACTGTGCCGGTGTGAGCAACGTTCGCGGCTTAGCCAAGTTGTAGTTGCGACGAGAAAGTGTCCAAAGAAGCTCAAGTACTGCGAGTTTTGCTTGTACCCAATCGCTTGATTGGGCTGCAGAACTCGCACGTTTCATCTGGGCTATAAGCTCCTTGTCACCTGAAAATATTGCCGACGGACCTGCTTGACTCCATGTATAAACTACGTCGTTGCCCGGTTCACGTAAAAGACTGAATTCAGGTTCGTTGAGAACCTTGGTGCATACGAATACTTCGATACCAACGTATCGCGCAAGGGGATAGCGAAACGAACGAGGCAGCTCGTAGCTTCCATTTGACGTATGAGAAAAGCTCACGCATACATCGGTTTCACTTACTACGGCAACACCTGCGTGAGGGATATCGGTCTCGCAACGGCCTTCGATGCAGTAGTTAATTGAAAGCCACTTGTCGGCATCCGAGTTTTCGGTACTTCTCGGAACTGAATTAGTCTTGGTAGCGTTTTTAATATGCTCCACAATATCGTTTCCGGAAAACTGACTTGCTGGCATCATGTTTGGGCATTCTTCACATGCAAAATCTACCAAACACACCACAACATGAGAAGAAAGCAAGTACCCCGTCATCGTACCTTTTCCGATAGGGTCGGAGAGCTTCAGTTCCACCATACGCTCGTTTTGGAAGGAAAGCGTCATACCCTTGCGGATAACTAAATCTGACAGCAAAGAGTTTTTCATAGGTTCCCGTCTTGTTTTCCGTTAACAATACATCCGAGATATGGAGCTATTTTAGGATAAATGGAGTTGCATACATCTAACTTCTTGGATATTCTCCTTAATTAACAGGTGTTTAGCAATATATCTTACATGATTAAAGGGAATAACATGAAACTCAATGAAATGGAAACGGGACAAAAAGGGGTAATCACATCCGTTTTGGGGACAGACCGCTTCGTGTCACGCGTAACGGCCATAGGGCTTACCGAAGGCTGTTCCATTGAAATGGTGCAGAATGCCAAACGGAGGCCGCTTCTTGTATTTGAACGAGACAGTGTGGTTGCGATTGATCGTGCCGATTGCAAAAACATCGAAGTGGAGGTTCTCTCATGAGCTGTGAGGCCTGCGCAAGTGTAAAATCCTCTTGTGAGCATTGCTCGCATGGTTCGGTTGAATTTACGAAACGCGGCGATGCATGCATAGCGCTTTTAGGGCAGCCGAACTCGGGAAAGTCAACCCTGTTCAATGGCCTCACGGGGTCTCGTCAGCATGTGGGCAATTGGCCTGGAAAGACGGTTGAACGCAAAGAAGGCGAATTTTGTCGCGGTGATGCGACGTATCAGGTTGTTGATTTACCTGGTGCGTATGGACTCGCAGCGAATTCGCCCGAAGAACAGATAACTGCGGATTTTGTGACGTCGGGAGTGGCCGACGTAACCCTTGTGATGGCCGATGCTTCCCAACTTGAGCGCAGCCTGTATATGCTGGCTGACTTTGCCTGTATTGCTCCTGACGTGCCCTGTGTGCTTGTACTCAATCTCATGGATGTTGCTGAGCAACAAGGTAAACGTATCAATGCGAAGAAAATTGAGCAGCGCCTCGGCATTCCTGTTGTACCGTTCGTGGCGGCGGAGGTTTCGAATTACGATGCGCTGCTTGAGGCTATTGATTATGCACTGAGTAAGAAGCCTCTTCTCGATACTAAGTTGTTGAACATCGAAATGTCTCACCGCGCTGATACCATCCAAGGGCGTGGTGCGGCAAAGTTTGCGTGGATCGAGAAGATCATTGAGGGTGCTGAGACTGCGCCAAAGGCAATTCATACGCTTTCCCGTTTTGACCGTTTAGCCACTGCATCGCGCGCATCAAAACCGCTTGCCATTGCCATGATTTTGGTTGGTTTCGTACTTGCGTTCATTCCGGCGACACCTATCATGCTTTTGGGCGGCGGCATATCCAGTTTGGGTCAAATGGCGGCAGCGGCGCTTATTAATGCAGGGGCTCCGGCGATTCTTGCCAGTATACTTTGGGGCGTTGTTGCCAATAGCTTGTGCTTCGCGGTTATGATGACAGGCTACGTTTTTGGCATTAACCTCGTGTTTCTCGCATATGAGGAATGGGGATACATGGCTCGTATCTCCTATGTGTTTGACGAAACGCTTTCTCGTTTTGGTCTGCAGGGCAAATCGCTCATGCCGTTTCTTATGTGTTTTGGATGTACCATGGGAGGTGTCTCAGGCGCGCGCGTTATTGACTCATGGGGTCAGCGTATGCTCACGATGATGATGGCTTGGGCTATTCCATGTGGCTCTACGTGGGGTATTGTACCCGTGCTGGCTGTGACTTTCTTTGGTGTAGGGGCTCCGCTTGTAATTGTTGCCATATTTGCGGTAAGTCTGTTGCTTATGTGGCTCATTGGTATCATCTTCGGACCGCATCTTGTTCCCAAAGGAGATCGATCCGGTCTCGTTATGGAGCTTCCGCCTTACCATAAACCACGTGCGAAGAACGTGTTGCGCGGAGCGCTTATCAAATGCTGGAGCATGTTCCGTCGTGCATTTAAAGTGGTGGCGGTATTTACATTGGGAATTTGGTTGCTTACTTATACTGCAAGCGGCAACATAGAAAATTCCGCGCTTTATGCCATTGGTATAGCGATTGAACCGGTGACACGTATCTTTGGTATGGGTTGGGAAACATTTACTGCCTGGGTCTGTGCATTGGCCGTCAAAGAGTCGGCTGTGGGAGTATTTTCTGCGTTGTTTGCAGGTGGATCGACTCCTAACGCGGTTATTATGGGCGCCGTTTCAGGTTCAGCGGCCGTAGCGCCCAACATTGGCGAGCTTATCGCCGCGCGTATCTCGGCGCCAGAAGCGCTTGCATTTATCTTTGCATTTACGTTCAATGTGCCGTGTGCCGCAAGCTGTTCTATGACCGTTGCCGAGGCGCATTCGCCAAAGTGGGTGGGCATAACTGCTGCCTTCTACATTTGTTCGGCGCTTCTTTTGGGATGTGTGGCCTACCACGTGGGATTGCTGCTGTTTGGATAGGTTGCATTTCAAAACCTATATGATCGTATTTTCCAGAGCAGCCCTGAGATTTATCCGACCGCTTGTCTCTCCCTGTCTGATTAAATAACTTCTAGAAAATCCCCTGCTACATGAAGTGCCAATGGGAGGCAGATATTACCGCGCTTCTCGATAATCCAGCAATATAAGAGGTGTGAGAGAAATGCAATACACAGCTGAACCGTGAACAAGCCTGTCCACGGTCTGATCTGCATTTGAAAGGGGACATGCGACGCAGAAAACATTGCTGCGCCAATCAGATAGCTGGCTTTTCTACTGATGTGTGATGAAAACAGATGAGATTGAATGAAGCCTCTATAAACAAGTTCCTCCTGCAACACAACCCAAAAGATATAAAACAGCCAGCCGCCAACTGCGTATTCCCAAGGCATGTGGTATAGGTATACTCCAACCAGCAGTTCGATGACAAGTAGGCAAAGCATCACGATTCCATCGTGTTTCAGATGATCGGGGTAGAATCCAAGGCTCTTCAAGTCATGATTTTGCACATAAGCGACAAGAACCACTGCAGCGACGGGAATGATTCTCAGACCCCAATACACATACTCATTATCCAAAAATCTGCCCGTAAGATATAGACAAAGCATGTCCAGCGACCAAATCAATATCGCAAAGGCAATTCCGTTTTTGAACCGTTTATGATACATGCGTTGTTGTTCTTCTCAGAACATGCTTGGGATCCTTGATAACAAGGTACACGGTCCAGGCTGCAAGTCCTATGATAGCAACGAGAAGTCCGAGCATCGCGTCATCGAACATGACCGCAGCATCAGCTATCTCGATGAACGCTTCTCCATCTAACAGGCGATACATACCATCGACAAGCCACATAAGCACGGCACCCCAATACATAAGAGCAAGAACGCCAAATCTCATGGAGTTGTCGGGAGCTTTTGCGTACCAAAGTACCGTAGCGATAGCCGCGCATGCAAGTGTAATAGCTAAGGTCATGGTTATGCTGCCTGAACCGTAAGAAGCGTTGTGTGCTTAACCGTATAGTCAGCAACAAGTGTGGTTACGAACCAGACAGTGGTGACGAGGATGGCCATACTCACGCCAACCGTTGCCATTTCACCGAGCATGGCCGGTATTTCTTCCGGAGTATTCATAGCCGTGAGGAAGGGAGGAAACGGTACAACCTCGCCGTGCCACATGTGCTCAATGCAGAGAAGCAGCACGCCGCCCCAAAGCATGTTCATGAGCCAGCTCAGTTTGCGTGTCCAGCAGATTCCATGTTGAGAAGGATCTGTCAGCTGGTTGCCTTTGGCATCGACGATGCCTTCTTGCTCTTCCTTCTTCTTAACTTTAGTGCGAATAGCTGTGACTACGACGGCTTCTCCACCGCTGACAAGAAAGCATGCCATGATAGTTCCTTTCTCCTTGGTCTCGCAGAGTAAGTTGTAACACATAATCAATCAGCGACACCATAAGTTGTATACGCAAAACATACGTGCAGACGAAAAACTCTTGATAACAATAATATGCTATTTCAGATGTGAGCGATAGCGAGGGGCGATGGCGGGCGGAGACTCAACCGCCACCGCTAGAGTCCGCTCTTTTTCGCTGTGCTCCCTTAGTTAGTTCCGGTAAGTGCTGTGCCGTTTACATACAATGTGTAGCCGTTAGTAATAACGTTTTCTGCAGCGCCGGTGAACTCGGTGACGTAGCTATCTGCCGTCAGAGTCCAAGTGCTGTTGTTGTCCAGTGTTACGGTAACGGTGCCAACCTCGGTGGAAACAGTCTGGTTAGTGGCGTTAACAGTGTTGCCGTCAACATAACCTTCAAGCGTGGATCCCTTGGTAAGGTTCAGAGCAAGCGTGGAGTTATTACCAACAAGCACTGCTCCTACCAGATCCTGTGCCTTAGCGTTAAAGGTGGCCTGATTGTTACCGCCATTCCAACCGTCATCGCAGACAGAAATGAGAACATTAGCAGCGTCTTCGTTGGTGAGCTTAACGCCGTTGAGCTCAATGTCAGCGTTCGTATTAGTAACGTGGAACATGTGACCATTCTTGCTGGTAAGCGATCCGCCGGTCATAGCAAAGGTAGAATTTCCGCTTGCCGCATCTCCGGACATGGACTGGTAGATCATGATGGTATCCATGAAGGTTGCGTTGCCGTTGCACTTGGTGTTGTTTGCCGTAAGGTCACAATCGGTGAGCTCAATGGAGTTCAGACCCTCAATACAAACTCCCTCGGAGAGGTTAGAGACAAGCGCAGCGTTAGCAACGTGAATCTCTGCCGTGGAATAGATAGCCGGTGATCCCAGACCGTTGGAAGTATAAGTGCCGCCATCTACGTAGACCGTTCCGCCACCTCTGTCAGTACGGATAGCTGCAGAAGATTGACCGTTGGTAGTAATCGTCAGATTAGAAGCGTTGGTGATACCACCTCCGGTTGTCATGGTGCCACCTGCGCCGTCACCGGTTGTCGTGATGATAGAGTCTTTGATGACAACCTTGGTGCCATCGCCATCACCACCGTTGTGGCCTCCGTTGCCACCGTAGCTGAAGATACCGTTGGCACCCTTTGCGTCTGAAGTAACGGTGAGGTTTGTGAGTGTAGTGGTTGAACCTCCCTCAACGAGGACTGCAGCGTTTTTACCGTAGAAGTTGGAGTCGTCTCCGCCATCGGAATCACCGGTCTTGTCGACAGTTGAATTGCTAATGGTTACTTCATCCGCCGTGTTTACAAGAACTGCATTTTCATCGGCGACGGTGCTGGTGAATGCATAACCATTCAGAATTTCGGCAGCAGTAATCTTTGTGGCACCAGATGCCTTTTTATCAGTTTCTGCGGTAGCTGCAGTTTCATCGTTCGTGGCGGCAGTGGTCTTTGCCGTGCATCCGATAAGGTTAAAAGCCATCAAGGTAGGCAGACCAAGCACTACGTCTCTTCTCGTCCATTTCATAATGAGCGCCTCCTTTGCGTCTCATTTGATGTATGCAAGGAAGTAAGTTTGTTACTTCCTTGCATCTGACGAGGACATAGTAAAAAACGAAGATTGAACAAAGATTGAATTCGCAAAGTTTTTAAAAACGATGTTTTACAAGCTTGATTGGAAGCAAAACGGTAAAGGTTACCTTGCCTCCAGAGCAGGAAACTCCGATGCTTCCACCGTGCTTCTCGACAATCGCTTTTGCAATCGAGAGGCCCAGTCCGTAGTGATGATCCTCACTATCCCTAGCTTCATCAACGCGATAAAAACGGTCAAAGAGATGCTCCAACTTTTTAGGTGGAATCTCTTCACCGTCATTGGTAATGCTGAGAACGGCGTTATGCGCTCGTTTCTGTAGAGTCAGATCAATACAGTTGCCTGTTGTGTGTCTTAAAGCGTTGTCCAACAATACGGCTACAACCTGCGTAAGCTGATTCTGATTGCCGGTAAGAGTGATCTCCTCTTCAATAGTGCTCTGAAGTGTTTTTCCTCTCTCAAAAGCAAGTGTTTCAAAGGCGAGAGCTTCTCCCGTAACAACATGGGAGAAGTCAAGCTCTTCCATGGACACTTCTTTATTTTCCGCGCTCGACAGTTCAAGGAGCTGTTCTACTAACTCACCCATGCGATTATTTTCATATTGGATGTTAGAGAGCCATTCATTTTGACTAAGTTCCCGGGATAATATTTCTGCGTTAACACCAATTACTGAAATTGGGGTCTTGAGCTCATGGCTTGCATTCGAGATAAACTGTTTTTGCTTCGTATCGTTTTCTTCCAGAGGGCGGATGATTCGTCCTGCCAGGAACACGGAAATGAAAAACAGTACAACAATGGAAGCTCCTCCTACGATGAAAACATTACGCATCATCGTTCTGAGACCGCCTTCAGATACCGTGTTGTCCATAAATGCTACAAGGGTGTAGCCGTCTTTCTGACGTATTACATACGAAAGACTGTCTTTTCTCCCGGAAGAATGGCCTTCGTCCAAAATTTGTCGTGCAAGCGTTGTCAGCTCATCATTTGAATAGATTGTTTTTTCTCCATCGTAAACAGAGAGAACGTTTCCGTCAGATGAAAAGGTAACAGAGTAGAACGTGGAAAGTTCGTAGTCTGGCTTGTCTTCCGGAGGCTGATTCTCTGGCTTGTCTTGCGGTCGGCTGTTCGGCTGACTTCCTGTTTGGCTTTCCGGTTTTCCATCAGCGCGAGACTGCCCAGTGGTCTCCGATTTCTGCTGCATTGAATACTGATCGGCATAACGGTTGAGCATGTCCATGTTTTTCTGTCTGATTTCCTGAGAACTGGCAAACAGGATTACGGACAGCGTCACCACGAACAACAGGACAAGCGACACCATAATAGAGAGAATGATTTTTCTTTTGGATTGCCTAAACAGTTTGTTCCCTCAATTCATATCCCAAACCGCGAACGGCTTTGATTTCTACCTTTGAGCCGACGAAGGCCAGCTTTTTACGCGTGAAAGACATATACACTTCAACGTTGTTGTATTCAGCGTCGCTTTCAAAGCCCCAGATCTTAATGGCAAGTTGGTCGCGTGTCATAATCCGACCGTGGCTTCCAATCATATACTCCAGGATGCGCAATTCCTTCTCGCTCAAGCGAACGCTCTGTCCCGAAGAATTACAGGTAAGCGTTGCGGTTGAAGTATCAAGCGAGAGGTCTCCAAAGTGCAGAACACTATCTTGAAAGCTGGAACTTCTCCGTCCCAAGGCGCGCAAGCGGGCGAGAAGTTCTGCGGTATGGAACGGTTTTGTCAGGTAGTCATCGGCACCGTTATCAAGACCCTCGACCTTGTCGTCAAGCTGACTTTTTGCCGTCAACATCAAAATGGGGATGTTGATTCCCTTGCTCCGTGCGTTACGAGAGACTTCAAAGCCATTCATTTTAGGCATCATGACATCAAGGATTGCGATGTCGTACATATTGCTTTCTAAGGCGAGAAGCGCGGATACGCCGTCCGCCATATGATCGACATCGTATTTTTCCTGCTTTAAGAGAGCCACAATGGCTGCAGCCATTCTTTTTTCATCTTCAGCTAGGAGTACCCGCATACTATCACCACCTTTAACATTATGTTACCTAATAAGCGTAAGAATACCTTGGCGATAGTTAGGCAATATATTCCAAGATTCAGATTGAATTTCTTATCTTTTATCAGTCAGAATATCACTTTATCAAAACGGTATTCGTATAATATCAAGTTTATAAGTACATAAGAACAGTGCAGAATTTTTGTGCTCATTGAAGCTTACATTTACGGCTGTTCTATATTTTTTATTATAAATCTTCAATCATATTGCGAATATTATTCACAATAGAACAAAGCAAATCAAAACTTTTTCCACTTGCGTATGTGCAGGCCGATAAAGTGCATTTGTCTCTATACGTAGACGCAGCAAGCTGAAAATATGGTGAAAAATTAAAAATGAAGTGATGCAGTTTATTTTCAAAAATGTTAACACATTACCCAGTTGCATACAATTGAGGAACTTCTTGAAAAGATGATATTTTTGTTATGCCGTAGACACTTCTATAATCTGCGCTAAAGGCTTCCAAAGCGCTTTGGAAGCCTAATATTCGTCTTGGTAGGGAATTAACCCATGAGATAAATTTTACGGCTTCTTCTGGCTTTATAGAGCCAAGGTTTGAACTCTTTTTAAAGCCTGCTCTACGTAGAAGGCCGTTACAATTTTCGTTACTTCCTCTTTCTGAACTGCAATAAGGATGAGCATAGTAGATATGGGTTCTCTTTTCATCTTTAAGACAGGATCTTTCCATACTTTCCCAGTCGGAAAATTCACTTCCATTATCAAAAGTGATTGTTTTGAATACATTACTAAAGGTTTCTCCAAAATATCTTTCAAGTGCATCAAGGCAATGGGGAGTCTCATATTTCTTTCTTGAGTTAACACGCATAGCAATAACATATCGTGTTTTACGCTCAAGAAGGGTTAGATAGGAAACTTTTGTGTTGGAGGATCCAACAATAAGATCTCCCTCCCAATGTCCCCATTCTTTTCTATCAAGAACTTTTTTCGGGCGTTCTTCAATAGACTTGCCACGTAAGTTGCGATGAGACTGTCTATATCTTCTCGCCGCTCGTCTTTTCTGTGATCCACGTCTCGGAAGATCATCTTCGTTGATTGAGAGAACGCCGTTTTTAATATAGGAATATAGTGTTGGAACGCTTACTACTGTCGAAATTAGTTTCTTTCTTTTAGCGTAGCCTAGCGCGGCTGCTGGAGACCAGTGATTGTTTTTGATTAAGATCTCGAGTTGACGCGCAGAGGCCATATCTTTTCCTATTTTTAGAGCGCATCCTTTTGCACTTGATCTTCGAATAGACATCATTTGAGCATAGTCGGCTTTATAAACAAGATTGATTGTGAGAAATCGGCTATCTATTTGCTCACAGCTTCCGCGTGCTATTTCTCTTTGTATTGTGCAACGAGCGCGGCCGAGTTTACGTGCTATTCCTGAAATAGTATTACCGTCAGCTAATTCAACTTCGATAACGAATCTTTCAAGCTCATTAAGATACTTACCCGCTCTTGTCATGCAATCCTCCTTATATAATGAAAGGTAGTAAAGACTTATGGTATGCAATAAGGAGAAACTATGTCTAAAAGCAGCAATCCTAAAAGAGACCTTAGAATCTTTATTTCATTTGCTCTTTATTTACTTGGGATAGCATCGTTTTTTATCTTTTTGGAGCTAGAGAGACAAAGCGGTTTTGGAATCATAACATGGAAAATGCCCGATGGAAGCATTGGTGGAATAGAACTAACAGTAACTCTTGCTTTTTGTGTAACTGCGATTTCTTTAATTGTGTTTCTTGTGAGTATATTTCAGGAATGGCGGTCGGGTGTGTTCAAGAAAACGCATCGATCTTAGTTACTGTGCGTAATCTTAACTGCAATACGGGGTAATACATGAAATCTAAGACTTTTAGACTTGAAGAAACAAGTATTGAACAGTTGAAAGAGATTGTAGTAACGCAACAGATTACTCAATCAGATGCAATACGTTTTGCAATACAAAAAGGATATGATGCAATACAAGATGAAATACAAGAAAAAGACACAGATATAACCCAGAAGTGCTATCAAGATGTTGATTGGCAAGCTTTGTATTTTGATGAGAAAGAGAAAAATGAAAAACTAGCCAATAAGCTTCTTGAGGTTACTGATAAAGTCACGGATAGTCTTAAGGCATCGCAGATATTACAGGCTATGGATAAACCGGCAATTGAAGATTCTATGCAAAAAAGAGAGCATATTTGGTGGCAATTCTGGAAACATTGAGCTTACGGTGAATTCAAAAATGATGAAGTATGAGATCTTAAGTTTCCAACAGTGAACCGTGTGCTACGAGCTTGTGTGATGGCTCTACGCACACGACTATTGAAAACTTAAGATTTAGAAATACAGAGATATTGAAAGCACACCATAGGGCTACACTACATCAGTGTGTATACAAATTTGGATGTAGTAGCAAGTATCGTACTTTGTATACACAACTTCGTTTTGTGTATACAAAGTACACTTGTCCAGGAAGTTAAAAGCGACTTCCTTCCTCCTCGTAATATCTCGTCGAAAACAGTTCTTCGCCTTTTGGCTCATTCTGTTTTGCGGGGGAGGCCCCGCGCCCCTAAAGCTGTGATAAGCTTCAATCAAACCGAATAAAGCAAGGTTTGACAACTCCACATCAGTCGAACCGATATCAAGAGAAAGGCCAACTATGACCTCTAGGAAAAAAGCGGTACGGCAAAGTAATTTACACATACGGCTCACTGCGTCTGAAAAAGAAGCGCTTATTATAAAGGCATCGGACTATGGAATGTCAGCTTCATCTTATATGAGATTTCTTGCGCAACTGCCAATATCTTTATTAGGCACTTCTGATGACAAAGACGCGACTATTGTGATTGATTCGACTACTTGGAAAAAACTTCTGATTGAATCAAGGCGTTGGGGATCAAATTACAATCAAGGAGTTAGGGCGCTCAATGTTATTGGAGCGCGGTATGGAAATCCTCCAAGAGATGCCCAAAGAGCGGAGGAAGTTGTTCGATATGCCGCAGAGGCACTTCAGTATTTAAAAAATGCCAAAGAGGGTATTGAGGAACTTTTAAAGATAGCGGAAAAGCTTGAAGATAGAGTACTTTTGAAAGCTGATTTACCTGACTCGAGACAAAAATAATTATGCCTTATGTAAAACCAATATCAGGGCATACCTCCTGTCGTTTCGTACAAGAATACTTAGAAAAAAATGGACGTGCACTTGCTCGTGACTTTCTTGAGCTCGAAGAGAATGATTCTCGCACAGGTATGAGCTGGTCGGCACAGATGGATGAGACGCGTGAAGTTTACGGCAATGATCGCTCTGTTAATGGAGGCAAAGTAAGAACGTATAACCACTATGTGCTTTCACCGGATCCTAAAGATAATATTTCGCTTGAAGAACTTAGAACATATACAACAGAATGGGCTTCAAAAGCATTCCCTGGATATCAAATTGCAATTATCTATCACAACGATTCAAATGAGCGCTTAAAAAACGGCGAGAGAGGAATTTTGCATGCTCACCTTATCGTTAATAATACAAATCTAAATAGTGGTAGAAGGCTCGCACCGTGGCTTACCCATACTAGAGTCCGTGATATTTCAAGACTTGCTCAAGATATGGCAAAAAAGCGTGGGTGGAAAGCATTTGACTGGGAAAAAACAACAGAAGAAAAAAGCGCTCTTCGAGGGTTTTCCGTTGAAAGAAAAGAATCAAGAACTAAAACTTATAAAAGAGGAGTGACACGTCAGGATAATTACTACACACGCTCTGAACTTGCTGTATTAAAAGATAGAGGATGGTCTTGGAAAGAAGATCTTAGAGCACGTATTCGCATAGCAAGAGAGCTTTCATGTACAGAACGAGAGTTTATGGATGCTCTTAGAGAGCTGGGAGTAAAGCTTGGACGTACAAAAAGGGGTGACTATCTTTACACACACATTACTCATAACACCTGGTGTGCCGGAGGAATGACTCTTGGAAAGCAATATACCCGAAACGTAGTGATTGAAAGATTGAATGAAGCAGATTCTCAACGGATTAAAGAAAAGGATCAGAAAAGGGCTTCTGAGGAAAGACGAGCGATAACTCTTGTTTCTTTAGAGTATTTTGCAATAGACAAGATGCGAACAATCGGGTGGCTTGCATGTGATGGAACAACTACCTTAAAAGATGTTGCCGATATGCTGCAAACTAACAAAGAATTCAATATTGTTCATACAAGTGATTATAAGAGTGCTTTAAAAGTCCTGAATCAGAGTTCTTCAGATTATATAAGAGTTGATAGAGCAATGAAGGTGGCAGAAAAGATCGGCCTGCGCGATGAAGTACCAGAAAGTTTTTATAAAAAGGAAGATATAGGTAAACCGCAGCTAAGAAAACAAAAACAGATTCCTCTGAGATCAATATCAAAAAAACAAGGCTCATATGATGTTCAAAAAACGCAGAGAAAAGTAGCTCAGAAGGATACGAGACAGGATAAGGACAGGAGACAAAGATAACTATGAGGATTGTCGTATATTACCTTGAGGGAAAAGTAAGTGAGTTTAACACAGAAACCTTTACTACAATGGAGCCTTTTGCTAGCGAGGGAGAAGGAGGTAACATCACATCCGAATTTGATTTGCGCCTTGATCTTTTAGAGCAACAAGGTCTTGTTCTGGAAGTTTACTGGTATTCAACTGTTGTTGATCAATATACGACAGCGACAAAAGACAACGAATCCAACCGGACGGTTTACTACGCTGGGCGAGAGCCTGGTCGTTTTGTGCGTCTTGTTTCTGCTGAAGAGCTCTTAGGAGTAGCAAAGATAAGCGTGGACGGAGAAAAAGTTGTGTTTAGACAGGGTGGTGAAATGATAAATGCTATTAAGTTTGCTAACCAAGAAGTTCAATGTTACTCAGATGCGGTAACGACAAGTATGAACGAGAAGGCTGTAAGGTTATTTGACTATTTGAGACGTGCTTATCCGTTAGACACCGATGAGGAAATTTGCCAAAGATTTGGTTATTCCCTTAAAGCTTTAGAGAAGGCCAAAACGGAAGAAGCTGCTCAAGAGCAAGAACAAAATCAAACAGAGAAAGCGACAGAGTCTTTACAGGAGAAAGCCATAGGAGGTCTTACGTATTTAGAGAATTTGAAAGAATTAGAAGAAACTGATATATACTAATTACTGATAAGAACAAGTGTTTGGGAGAATCAAATGGCAGCGATGATTGTAATTGTCATAAATCTATTAATACCACTCATTAAGTGGGGTTTTATAATTATGCTATTTCCCGTAACACTTCCTTGGCTTTTGTTTCGTAAATGGTGCCAGGCAAAATATCCAGAGATTTGGCAAGAGGACAACTAAAGGAGACAAGATGGTAGAGACAGAAGACCTTCCTTGGAGCTTCACGGTAACCTTTGATGAGAAAAAGGCTCAAAAGAACGGCTATACCACAGATGAGCTATACGACTATGTAAATGAAAGTATCTCCCAGTATGACGTAGAACGCCTTAGCTACAACAAATGGCATGCAAGATTAGGACAAGAAGATCAATTGTTCGCACAATATCGAGCTTTAGAGGAGCTCTCAAAAGATCCGGTGGTTATGAAAAATATCTCCTCAATAACATTCTTTGAGGAAGAACGAATACCTTTTGATCTTATAGAGATTCTTAGAAGACACAATCCAGAACGTATTTATGGCTAACTTTAACCCTATGGAAACTTCACGCAAAGCCTTCCATTTTGATCTTAATATTGAAAAGCTTAAATGCCACTATCCTGGAGACACTCCAAGCGCTTACAAACGCGCCTGGAGTGAAATAAGATCCTTTATGCAGGACAAGGGTTTTGTACATACACAGTATTCAGGATATGAGTCGCTAGACACCCTTGCTGTCTATGAGGCTGCCAAAGTAATTAAGGAATTACAGGAAAAATTTCCATGGTTTGTACAGTGTGCTCAAGCGGCTACCCTTACAAATATTGGGAAAACGCACGATGTTCTTAAACTTCTGAGAGAAGAGGCATATTCTACCCAAATCTACCAAGAAAAACCTGTGCGAGTATCGTTAAGAGAAGAAGGAAAGAACATGAGAGCTGCTTCTAGAGGCATTAATGAAAAAGGTTCTCATACCTATATAAAATCTGAACAAAGTTTTGATTCACGAGATTAAATTTAGATAAGGCAACATAAAAATAGGGTGTTATCTAGAAAGATAACACCCAAAGAGGTATCGCAGTGACTAATTGCGATATATAGTAATTATACAGCAAAAATAAGGTCGCTCACAATACAAAACACAAGAAAAAAACGGTAGATATCTCCTTTTTAGCATACTACCGTAATATGTTGGATTGTTCTTGTCGGACTCCACTTAGTCTTTTGGCGGCAGTAATACTTTGAGTACCTTCTTTATGCAGAGAGCTCCCATTTTTGTTGTTCTTAATAACCTGGGACGAAGAGGCGAATTTTCGGACAGCTTCACGTCTTGCTTGAAGAGCGTCAGAAAGCTCCTGAGCTGATACTGTTTCCGTTCCCTCATCGTCTACGATGAAATTCCCCTTTGATTTATTATCGTCTGCGCTATCAGGATGCTCCCAATGGCCACGCGACCAATGTAGTTTAACTTCCCAAGTTGCTCCATGAGAGTTTTGAGATGGCAGGATAACACTATAGTAACCAGGGTCATTTTCGTAAGACTTAAGCTGTGCTGGACTACAAAATAAAGCCATTCCAGAAGGGTTAAATCTACCCGTTAGTGTATCCATTTCAGGCATATGAGGAGGCAATTTGATAACTACTCGCTCTTCTCCTTCTTTTGTAGTGAAATGATGAGGGTAAGCGTATTTTTTAGGAATACTAAGTACGATCCCATTAAAGGTTCTATCGGAACTCTTTTCTTGTGTGCTCATGGTAATTCCTTTCTTCTTACTAGATCTATCCTCCCAAGATATCTTTTGCCCAAGCACCGCTTTTAATTAGGCCAATTAAAAGCACCACATCAACAGATAGCATCTTTAGTACCGTTATAAGAAAACCAGACGTATTTGACCAGGTAAACTCAGTTGACTGAGTTCCTACGATTGCCCCAAGAATAAAGGGAAAGGCCAGCAGAGTGAAGAGCATAATCGACCCTGCGAGCGCAACTGCTAAGAAGTTCTTAAAGAAGTTAACTCCCCATTGCCTTGTTTCATCAATTCCAAGAAAAGATGCTGGAAGTGGTGAGAAAGCCGCCATAACATAAAGTTGGATTGCTCGTGCATAGGAGAGTGCAAGCGCCACTACATAAGCACCCATAGCAATAACATAAGCGAAAATAGACATTAAAATTGCAGCGAAGAGATCCGCGTAGGAAACATCCGAATAGCTTTCGGGTTTTATTATCTTAAGTTCTGCGTCTGTACCTCCAGAACTGTATTTAAGAAATGCCTTACTAATGCCATTTACCAGCTGATATATACCCGCACAAAGTTCATCAATATGATTGATAAGCCATATAAATATAGCGATAGTTACAAATAAGGTTAGAATTTCTTTTATAGCCGGGAGTGTTCCGTTTGAATCCATTCGACCTGATATCTTGATGAGTTGAATTAATACTACAAATGTGAGTACACCACAGCCGATTGGCTTTACAATGCCATTTGAGATATCTGACGCGTACTGAAGTAGAGTAGATCCTCCTGAAGCGTTGCCAGCTAAGAGATTGTTCCAATCAGCCGTAAGTGGACTGGAAGCGCCCATTTCTTTTACCATTGAAAAGCAGCCTGTGAGGAGACCGTTTACACAGCCCGCAAGAAGCCCTTTAAACCAATTATCGATACTCTCGAGAACATCGTCCCATGGCCATGCCCACGCTACCGTAGGAAAACAGATAATACAAAATATGAATATAGCAATGAAGACGATAGCGAGAGATCTCAAGGTTCTGTTTCGTCTTTTTAAAATCCGGCGTTTCATTGTTGTGGCGTCCTCCCGTCAGTGAAGGAAATGGTGTTGTCGTTTCTGTTCCACATCAGCGTAAGTCGACTTGAGCGAACATCATTGAGATCAAATGTTAGTTGCACGATGTTCGTTTCGTAATTCCAGATAATTACGGGTTTGAGAGTAATTGAGGTTGTACTTGGATAGTTTTTACGAACTTGTTCATCTACTGCCTTTAGGATGACGTCGGTCTCATCTGCTCCGAGCTGATTCTTTATTTCATCAGAAATGCCCTCGACTGCAATATTTTCTTGTAATCTTTTTGCAGTAAATGACATTTTTGTTCCAAAGGCATCTGTTGTCATTACAAGGTCTATTCCATCCTCTTCTGAACGAGGAATCCTTTGAATTGAAATGAGTTTGGTAGCATCGTTCTCAAAAAGTATTGAAGCAGTGGTAGGAGCGGCATCATCAGAAGCTTGTGTAGTATCCCCGGAAATAGATGCTCCTGAAAGTGCAGAAAGAGCATAAGTTCCTGTTTTTTCTTCTACTCCGTTGCGAATAACGGTATAGTTGCCATCTTGAGAGAACTTAAGTGATACTGCACCATCTTGAGATACCCAAATATATGAGGCAAGACTTAAAGAAAACTCCTTCTCGTCCACTTTGTATCGTGAGATTAGTTCATTTTGCTTGGAGGTTAACTTTTCTTGCCCTTTTGAGGCTTCATCATTTTCTCTACTGGTACTTTGAGACTCTTCTAGATGATGTTTTGTGACTTGGTTACATCGAACAACAGAAAAGGCTATGAAGCCAGTAATGACTGCAACAAGAACTAAGACGGTTAGTCTATGTGAATGTAGATAGTCAGGTAAATACACAGATTCTCCTTTCTATGAACTAAGATTAAGACCAAAAATCCATCCCCATTTAGGAGTAGCTGCGCCACCATAGCAGCTGAGCCATGATGAAAGGGGAGTATCGCGTACTTGTCCAAGCACATTTTCACGTACCGTATTGTTTCCTATATAAATGCAGACGTGGCCATAGCGCCGCGCATCAGCAGTACTGTTATGTGTTGGGACGGCAATAATCATTCCCGGTTTAAGATCTTCGAGGTTTGACGAATGACACCAGGCGTAATACATATCGCACGCATTGCCATATGGGCAAGAAAAGCCCGCTTTTGTCCATACTTGACTAACATACATGGCACAAAGCCCTGGACCTGGAGAAGGGGTGTTATAGGCAGCATTAATAATGGCTTTTTGACGACTACTTAAAGAACCATCTGATACAGTGCCAGATACACTAGTTGATGAGCGTCTAAAATCTTCTACAGTCATGGTATCAAAGCGTCTTAAATCATACTGATCCATAACTGATTTCAAGCTAGTTACATAAGCAGAAGATGTTGCCCAGCCTGCGGATTTTAAACCCTCTGCCATCTTGTCTGAATCGTGGTTAGCTATGGCTTGCATGATTGCTGGATTAGATGAATAACGAGAGGACTGAAGAAACACACGAGAACGGAAAATTATACAATCACGATGACTTTTAAAGCGGGTGAAAGAATCCATGATTGTTATTTGTTCTCCTCCATATTCCTCGCCAGTCTGCCAATTAGAATATCCAGCAACCTCTGGACAATCAGCAAAACTTCCAGCCCATTTCATTCCGAATAAATTAAAGTCACGGGTAGCAAGCCCAGACATATGATCTCCCAGCCCAGATTCCACAATAATTTGCGCTATGGTACATCCAGCGGGATGACCATATGTAGCCTGAGCTTCAAGTGCGGCTTCTACCATATCGGCAGTGATATAAGGTGGAAGGCCTTCAACTCCTTTTGTGGAATTTGAAGCATTCGCTCCAGCAAAACCTCCGAAGATAATGACAGCTGTGATGATAAAGAAAAAGACGACCATAACAGGCAAAGTCATTCCTCCGGCCGCAATTGCGCTAACGAAACTTCCCCCTCCTTTTGCTGTTGCTCTCACCTTTTTTATAGTCAGGATATCCGTCTTTGCATTAGCAACTTTATTTGTTGTTGAGACTGCTTTTGTTTTATTTGAAATTCTTGTAGTGGCGCGAATACGGCGTTGTTGGCTAAAGGCCTGATAGTTTTTATAGAAGCGTTTCATACGATGTGTTGTCTCGTAAAGCTTGTCAGCTTCGTCACACTCGTCAGACTGTGAGAATATATTGGCACCGATTTGACGTACAACCTGTCCAACACTTGGATCTTGTTGATGCATCTCGGAGAGTGCTTTGAGTCGTTGACCCTTGCTAGCGCTAAGCGCTACTACTATATCCTCACCATGTGCATCATAAGGTATGCCTTTTGATTTTGCGAGGTAGGAGGTCATACCTACAGCGCCTAAAAGTGAGTACGCTTGAGCTCCGGCATCCCCCTGACCTTCTTCTGCTCTTTGGGCGATACTAATTGCTCTAAGTTTTGCTCCCTCAGAAAGTACGCTCTTAAGAGGATCTTTAGGGCTCTGAGAAGCTTGCACAATACCTGCGCTTAATGCCGTAGTGCGACCAGAAAAAGTCAGATCTTTTGAGCGTTCTCTTCTTTCATCGCTTCCGGATACGAGAGATGATGATGAGACATTCAAAGTTGTTTTGATACCGTCAAAGTTAGCCATCATTGTCCCTTGCTGCCTCAAGAGCTGCTTTGCGGATTTCATCCTCTACATCATTAGGATCAGTGGAAAATATTTCGTAAAGGCTGTTATTTTTAGGAAAATCTCCAATTATGGGAACACGTGCACTACCGGCAATGAGAAGACCACTGCCCTTATCGCAAGTTTCATCTATAGTTCCTTCTTCTTGGGCAGAAAGCCCCAAAAGCTCAACCCACGCGCTACGGTCTATTGGGCTTTGTTTAAGAAGCATAATAAAGTCTGCGTTAAGAACGATGTTTCTTGCAGCCGGTTCTTCCAGCATAGATACGGCATTTTGTGTTATTCCAGTTAAAAGTCCGCCAAATTTACGAGCTTCGTTTGCAAAACGGCTGAAGTAATTAAGTACCGTTGGATATTTGAAAAGTGATTGGATCTCTTCAATGTAGATCCAGGTTCGCATCCCTTTCTCAAAATTACGGTACATTTGGTTACGTGTTGCTTCACATGCGTTAATTAATGTAAATACCAACATAGAGTCGGGAAGGTCTTTGATGTTAATATCAATTATCCTTCCAGACCAATCGACATTACTTGCATTATTAAAGAAAGACATAGGACCACGTACAAAACGTTCGTAACGCAAGGCAATAGTCTTTGCACGTTCTTCAGGCTGCTCAAGAAGAATAGTGTAAAAGTCTTCCAACAGAGGTTCTTTGTCGCCACGCTTTTTTGCATGAAGGAACGCTTGTTCAACTGCTCTTGTGATGATTGATTGTTCACCTTCATCAAGGCTTTGACCATTTTCTGCGGAGCTTGCGGCAGCCTGAGCAAGCATTGCATCAATCTTAAATGCCACCTGGCTCTCTATACTTTGCCCATTAAGTGTCGATAGGTCGAATGGATTCAAACGGGTTGTAGAGTCAACGGCAAATCGTATTTCTGTTCCTGCAAGATGCTCAGTGAGCATTCTGTATTCTCCTGCACGATCAAAAATGATTACTTGGTCTCTAGGATTAGTAAGATAGGTGCTCTCTATTTCCTGTTTTACAAAGAAACTTTTTCCGGAGCCAGTTTTGCCACAGATGAAACCTACAGGTGAAGCAAGTTTCTTTCGGTTGCATATCACTAAGTTAGAAGAGTTTTTATTTTGCCCGCAGTAATTTCCTCCGGACATGTCTAGTTCTTGAGTAGCGAACGGCATAAAAATAGCAACTTGAGCTGTTGTGAAATAGCGGGAGATAGTGACATCGTTTCTACCAAGCTGAAGAATGCTATTAAGGCCTTCTCTTTGTCGATAATCCAGAGTCTGTATCTCAATAGAGCTTCTTCTAGCTGTTGAGATTATTTGAATTACTCTGTCATCTAGCTCTGCCTTTGTGTCTGCGTAGGTATAGATGAGACCTGTAAACTGGAAAAGCCTTTGGTTTTTGTTTTGAAGATGGTCTAAGAGATCTTCAGCTTCTTCTTTTGAGTATTTAAGCTCTTGAGGAATGATAGTAAAGTCGTATCCTTTTGAAAGCGCTCTTCGCTGCTCATCGATGATCTCTTTATCAATCCATGCGCTTCTAAGTTTAACGAAATCTCGAGCTTTTCCTTTATCCATAGCCTGGACAAACCATGTTGCAGCCATAGGGATGGGTAAATCTACAATATCCGAAAGTGCACGGTCATTTAACTCAGATCCAAACCGTCTCATTACAAGCACTTGACACCATTTGCCATCGCTCTTAAAGCAGCTCATATCTCCTTCTGGTTTAAAGTCAAGGACGCTAGGAGCGATACAGTCTTTAGTGGTAAGTCCAGAAGTGAGATTAATGTCTTCGTCATAAGAGAAGGACAAACGCTGCTCAGGACATAGCAAGGAATGAACAAGCTGTAAGCGGCTTTCTCCGTCTAATTGGGTTGCAGAACATCCAATCTTTTGAAGCTCACTTGAGATGTCATTTCTAATTCTTGCAAGGGTTGGAACAGCAGCGTCAACTGAAGGAGCTGCTATGGAGTAGGTTATATAGCGTTCTCTGTGAATGTTACTAACCCCTTCACGCATCTTATCGTTAAGTATGGAATTGAATACCTTTGCATCCTTAGCGGCAATATCGTCGTTATTCTTATCTTCAATATCAAAGAAATTACGGTTTCCTATGTCCTCACGTAAAAGGGGCGTATTAACTACACCGATTTGAACGAGCGTTTCTGCACCAAAGTAATCCATCATCCCAGACCAAATATTAAAAACATCTTTTTGACGATCTTCTCTAGCTGATTGATAGCTAATATCCTGAAAAGCTAACGTTTGAGAATAGAGGCCATCTTCAAGCTCGCATATGCCATCTTTATACATACGGTTATAGCCAATGTAAGAGAGGACATCTTTAGCGTGACAACGTGCTTCACGTTTTGCTTTTGTCTTTTTAGTTAATTCTTTGTCGCGTTCTTTGAGCTGTTGAGCAATTGTTTTTTTCTTAGTAATCTTTTTTTCTGCTTTTTTCTCACGTTTAATTTTTGCGAGGAAGCTTTTAAACTCTCGCTTTGCATCTTTTAGTTCTTTGGAAGAAAGCTTTTCTCCTAGCATAGCCTTCATACCAGGCAATGATGCGGCAAAGCCTTTAATGGCACTCATATCATTTGTTGGATGAGCTTCTTTGAGCTCTTTGGAAGAACTCATATATCCTCCTTCCCTAAATTGATATGTTTTTCTGGTTCATATGCCTCAATGGCACGCAAGCGAATTATTCTTCGGTAGTCTTTAGAGATTCTTGTGCGTTCTTTTTTGGCAGTGGAAAAGGCTTTATATGGTGTACTAATCAAATGAAGGCGATTGTTCGAGAAGTTGTGTATCAACCACAGCGGTATAAACTTTTCAGCCTTCATACCCTTAGGTCTCCAGAAACCAGCCATCCATATAGGAAGAGCTACTGTAAAAATTGCATACATAGAATAATCTGTGGAAATACCTAAGATAAACCATGAGTATGCCCCTATAGTAAGAGCTGATATCAATGCGAGAGCGGTACATACGAGAGAGCGTATAGTAAGTTTTCCTACTATTTTTGGTTCATACTCACCAATGTCTTTATGGACAGCGACGCTTAGCATCTTAGCCCATCCAAGAGGTGTCAAGTGAGCCAAACCAAACTCCAGCAGCAGCAACGATTGCGCCTCCAGCAATCATTGCTATAGCGCCCGCAAGTTGGCCACCACCTCCAGTAGAGCCATCCTTAATTGCAAGCCCAAGCTGAATAAGTCCAAAGATTGAAACGGCGGCACCTAGGAATGTCACGCCTCCTGAAAGAAGGTTCAAAATCTTAGTTAGAGATTGCACTCCAGTCATGATTAATTTCTCCCATCATTGTTGAATGTCTGTTTGTATGGTCTGCTACTATGTCTTGCGAGGGTCTTTGCGACCTTCTCTTGATTTGGTGGCGGTATCTAAAAGTCGAGTGGAGTCGATGTTTGGATCTTTAGGCACATTACGTGCACCGCCGCCCATCTTAATTCCCTTCTTTATTAGCCTCCTTCCTGTATTGATTGAAATCAAAAAGACAGTCGTAAACTGCACCTTTATGTCCAGGATCGATAAAACGGTAACGTTTGTGTCGCTCAAGAGGATATTTCTTATCCTTTAAAGGGTCAGTTCCTGCTATCAGGACAAGTGCCTGGTCGCGTGGAAGCTTTCCTACTTCAGCAGCGTCCATGAGCGCTCTCGACTGCCGTTGAAAGTTCTTTGTATGACTGGATTGTTTTCCATATGATTGGTTAAAGGTAAGCTGATCAATAGTCTGTTGTCCCATTGCATCAGAAAGCGCCTTATTTGTTTCGTTGCTTTTTCCGCCCAAAAAAAGCAAAGTGTCACAGCAATCTTGGATAACCTTTGATGTTGCTTCGTCATAGCGCGCGGAAAGTTGTGAGAGAGATTGTAAGAGAATCATAATGAAAATATTTCTACTGCGCGCAACTGCAATAGTGCGGTCAATGTCCGGTAAAGTTCCAATATTGGCAAACTCATCGAGAATAAATTGAACCGGTTGTGGCAGACGGCCATTATAGATATCTAAGGCACGGTCACATAAAATATTGACGGCTTGCCATACTAAAATCGCAGTAATAAAGGAAAAAGTTCTATCAGTATCTGAGGTAATGACATATAAAATTGTCTTTTGATTAGCGTCTCCTAAATGATCAAGATAAAGCTCGTCTGATCCTCCAAGCACTTCTTGAAGCTCAGAGATGTCTAGTGCTTCAAGTCTTGCTAGGCAAGAAATAATAATTGACTTGAGCGTTTTTCCAGCACCGGTTTTGAATTCTTTGTATTTTGCCAATGCAAAATCCTGGTCTGGCCGAAGGCCGCCAATTTCACCTGGTTTTACACCTGTTCGATTATTTACGAGTAGACTTGGCTGCCAAGACCAGGATTCACAACAAGAGGACGGACGAAGACCACGATGCTTTTCGTCATAAGTGTCTTCGTTTTCTTTCGTGGATGTCATGACATAACGCTTGCCTGTTTCAATCTGTTGAAAGAGAAGATCTAGAGGACTTTTAAAATCTTCATCATCTTCTTTTACTTGAGCAAGAGATAGAAGGTAGACAAGGGAGGGGAGATTATAGTCTTCTTCAGGCATCCAATCTCGTAAAAACGCTATAAGCGAGTGGTATAAAAGGCGTTCGGCTTTATCCCAGAATGGGTCTCCTGTAGAATTCTTTTTACCTTCGGTATTATTCATAAGGCAAGTTGTAAAGGATAGGATTTGAGCGTCCGTTCGCACATAATGCAATGGGTTGTATTTATTGGATTGTGAAAAATTTCTCGTATTAATGGATCGAATGTTGTAACCCTCTCTTGCAAAAAGATGGCCGGTTTCTAAAAGTCCTGTTCCCTTGGGGTCAAATACCACATACGATGAGTTCAGCTGTAGTAAATTTGGTTTTACAACATAACGTGTTTTGCCTGAGCCCGAACCTCCAACAACTAAAACATTGAGGTTTCTGTCATGCTGAAGGTCAAATTTTTTCCTATGTATACGAAGGCCAAAGTGTTGTGTTAAGAGGACATTATTGTCAGCATTTTTTGTATCCATAAAAGCTTTGCCTTGAGCAATAGACCCCCATTTTGCGCTGCCGTGCTCTTCTCCATGGCGAAAGCTCTTTGGGCGTGAAAGACAGATTCCAAAAACCATCCAGATAGTTAAAAATCCAATACTTGCTCCGCTTAAAGCAAATGGGGAGGTGTCAAATAAGATAGGTGAGGATAGAAGTTCTGGAATTATTTGCTCATAGGCAAAAAGAAGGCCATCAAAGAGTTTCGCTTGCATGGCCACAAGCGCTCCAAGCCTCATTCCAAAATAGGCCGAAACAAGAGAGATAACAAATGTTATTAAGATAGCCTTCTTCACGATTCTTCCTATCTTGTTATTTTTTGCTCTTGCGCTCGATGGAAAGAACGGATTTTGAGTGTAGATGCTTCTCTGTCAAGGTTGGCAGAAGCTTTCCTACATCCTTCTCCCTCGGTATGTAAACGAGGACTTCTTTCTCTTGCTCGGATGGATTTTCTTATTTCGCCACTTATAGGCAGGCGATCAAAATCTTCTTGGCGAATAACTACGGTGTTATCTGTTGCATGAGCTTCGATTCCGTATTCGGCTGAAAGTCGGCAAAATTCAATGGCCTCATTTGAGCTTTTAAAATCAATCTTTTCAATTAAACTATTTCTGTTATTAGCAGAAACTTTATGTTGCTCAAATTCTTCGTTGTCGAAACGCTGTACAACAGCTCTTGCTATCTTTCCGGAACGAAGTTCTTGTAGCATTTGGCGACCTACATCCTCTCCAAAATCAGACATGCTATGACACCTCCTCATTGAGACTAAGTTCATACGCATCAAGACGTTTTTCTAAATGCGCGGCCATAATTTCACCTTTGTTTTTTGCGTCTTGTTTCTCTTCTTCGGACAGTTGTTTTCTAACCATCTTTTCTCCGAGTTGAATCATGTGGTTTGTGTATCTTTTTATGAGAGCAGCATATGACGGGTCTTTTGTCATAAGTTCTCTGGACAATTTGTCTCTTCTTTCTTTTTCAGCTTGTTCTTTAGTAATTTGCACAAGAATTGGGGGAGTTTTTGTTTTCTTGCCTGCATACCACAAAAGACCATCGGATTCATGAAGCCAATCGCTTAGTTGCTTTGCATATCTGGGCGTTTCGTTTCGCATTCGGTATTCTTGGACATATTTTTTGTAGGCAAACTCGATTTGTTCAGGGGTGTAGCCATTTCTGAGACGGTTTTCATATTCTTTTTTAGTACGATCAATATCTTGCGTACGAACAGGTTTGATGGAAAGTTCACAAAGTTTTTCAAACTCCTTCATCATGTGAGCTTGCTGAGGTGATAAATTTTTAGCGTTTGATGGAGGGGGTAGAGGGGAGGAAGATTCTTTTAGTACTTTATTCTCTTTAGTATTTATTTGTGTCGGATTAGCCGTATCCGAATCAACCGTATCTGGATTTTCCCGATACGGACGTTTAACTGCCGGTTTTTTCTTTAAATTTGTTTTTTCTATCTGTGGGGCATCATAGATATGATAGACGGTTCGACCAAGACGACCGTTTTGTTTTCTACCTTGTTCTCTTAGTAAATATCCGTGATTTTCAAGTTCAGCAAGGATTGCATAAAGTGCATCTTTAGATTGTCCATGGATGGGAGTTGTTTTTCCATTAGCATCAATTGGATTGATTATTTTGAGTAGGCCAGCGATAGAGTAGTCCCAGTTATCTGGAAGAGATAACATTGTACAAAGAAGACCTTTTGCCCTGAGAGATAGGTTTCGATCGCGAAATACGTTATTAGAGATGATTGAAAAGCCGATAGAACGGCTATGAATTTTTACCTCAGGAACAGTAGTCATGTGATACCTCTCGTTTAGATGTATCACTTCAAGCTTTAATTCGCAAGCTGAAAATATGGCACTGGTTTATCTGCAGTAACAATGAAAGCATCCGAAATAGGAATTTCTTGAAATACGAGACGTTTTTCATCTATTTTTCCTAAATTTGTATATGAAGTCATAGGAACAGAAATCACTTTAGAAAGTATTTCTTTTACAATTGAAGGAGGAAGTCCATGGTCTAAGATATGTAACAACAGTGGTTCTTTAAGACAGAAACTATTGTTCTTTTGTATATGCATCTGTGCAGAGATTTCACGACAGATTTCTTCAAAGGTACTATTTTTATTAAACTTGATACGGCAGTAGTAATTTCCCGTCAAATTACAGATAGAGTTACTTGCATCTGCGTTAAATCTACGGAGGTCAACTGGGCATGGAATGATAATGTCATCCCATTGAAACATCTCATGCAACGTTAGCATATATGCTGAAAGCAAAATATCATTTATGCTAGGTCTATATTCATCTATACAAGAACGATATTGTTCTAATTTGGGTATATCAATTTGCTTAGTTATAAGATTTGGCTTTTGGCTACTCTCAGTGAGCGGTAAATGTAGATTTTCGTTACTATGTTCTTGCGTTTTTGAACATATAATTTTTATTTTTTGCAATGTAGTAAATCCATTAATTACCTGGGAGAAACTTCTATCTTTATTTATTTGTACTCTTGTTTCTATATTCGAGTAGAACTCAGCTAAAAGATATAATATCTGTTCAAATCCCCTTCCATCACAAAGTAGATGACTTGCGATTATACAAAGAGAGTCTTTTTTCTCGCCGCATATCCAGTAAATTCTTAGAGGTACATCAATTCCAATTTCAAGTGATTCTAATAATGGATTACTTTTGAAAGTCGAGAAATCATTTTTAGCATGTATGATTGTTAATAAATCCTCATACGAAGTATTGGTGTTTGCAATCCATGTTCTCTTTTGAACATTATACCTACACAGTAAAATTGGATAAATTGAAGTCAATACCTGTATTGCATGTCTTAACTTACTATCCTGCAATTGCCCATTAAAACGAATACATCCTCTAATAATGGGCTTTTGGACAAAGCTATAAATGTATTGCATGTAATCAAAAGGCTGACCTTTTAACTCCATAAGATATCCATGTCCTTAAAACATCACTACGTTACAGGTGCACTATATCACCTTTTTGATCGTTGGTTCTTTGTTGATTAAGTAATCGAACACACTCTACAATAACAGGTAAACGTTACGACATATTAAAGCGTCAGTATATATCATGAGCCGAGGATGTGGGCTTTCAAAAAATGAGATCGTGTCCTTCCAAGCAACTGAACGGGCGTATTTCGTTTCAGTCGGTTAGCACTTGGCTAAACCAAATCTTAACAATGCCACTGAAAGGAAAGTTAATCTGCCTCAAGAATTTCTCAAACCTCCTTACGGTACGTTGTTCTGGAGTCATAATTGAAGATGCATACACAATATAAAAACGATTGGTGTAGTCACTATAAGAAATAAAATGTGTTAAGCATAGTAGCCTATCTCTCCTGCACTATCAACAAATTGTAATGTGCAAGCGTCAAGAACTTCCTATACGAAATAGATACTATCTTGATGTGGACGATGTCTATAACATGTTTACTATACAAATAATAATTTAGCATTATTTGTCCTGAGTAATTGCCAAGTCGATATCTTGTTTTTGATTATCTTCCAGGCTCTTACCATCCTTGATGTGGTGATACTCAATGACTCCCTCAGCCTTAGTAAGATCGGCAAGAGGCATTTTTTTATTGGAGCTGTTAATAACAAAGGCATAGACTCTCTCGCCACGCTCCAGATAGTTAGAATCATAGGACCAGAGAGTGTTATCTGAATTATCTAATCGAAAATCGCAAGCAATCCATGTATCAGACTTATTGATAATCTCAAAGACATAGCCTTCCATATAACCGTCTGGACTTTTTGCTATGCCCATATACCGGACATAGATGTCATCGTTATCAATAAGTACTTTATTCACTTCAGTCTTCAGCTTAAAGCGCATAGAGGATTCAATTTTGCTAGAGAAATTGCGGCCAATAGTACCTCTATCTGCCATTGCATCAAAAGGCTTATATTTTAAACTCGAATAATCGCCAGATGTTTTAGTGACCTGCGTAAGAACAGCCTTTGATCCATCGGAACCTTCAATGGTCATCTGACCTGTACTGGAGTCTACAGTTGCCGTGTAGCTTCCGGCGTTTCCTGCAAGAGTTATCGTAAGTTTCCCGTCAGCATCAACAGACCAAGTAAATGGCTTTTGAGCGCCGAAACGAATAAACAAACCAATGCCATCTTCAGCAAAATCGTAACCATAAATTGCCTTGTACGCATCTCTTGCAGTTGGATAAACGCTTTCAACAATTTCTCCCTGATCTGGGTCGTTGATGGACTTAGCTTCCCAAATCCCTACGAATGGAGCCATCGCAGCTTTCTTCTCTTCTTCTGCTTTCTGAGCCGCAATCTCTTCAGCAGATGGTTCAGGAGTTTTTGTAGAACAAGCAGTAAATACAGCGCCAAAAGAAAGTATAAAGAAAAGTATGAGTGCCAGCACCAATCGACGTTGTTTCATTGAGCATCCTTTCAGGGGAGGGGTGCACTATTAAAGCAAAATAAGCTTTTTAACAGTCAATATGTTACAACAAATTTAGCAAATTCAATAATTTTAGATTCGTATAGACTGGTCAAAAGGTAGACGCTGGACTTATTGGACCAGATATTTACAAATCAATGCGAACGACGGTGTTCTGCATATCTACTCAATACGAAGGATCTTGTGTGTGCGGTATACTTACTTGCGTACAGTTAGATGACACTAACATTACAATACATTGAGTGGAGTTGAGGCCATGACACCTCAAAAAGACGAGAAGGATCATCTCCCAGTGCTTGGAGCCGGACCCGCATATGTGATTACCATCGTGGTTCTGACCATGACTTGCATTGTATTATCTCAGATGGGAGTTTTGCCTTACCTCCGTATCCGGGCGATCATTGCAGTGCTTCATACAGCAGGAACGATCTTTTTTGCGGTGGGTATTTGGCTGTGGGTTTCGGCTGCAATTAAAGAAAAGCTCCAAGACAATATTATTAAGAACAAGTTGATAACTACGGGTGTATATTCAGTGGTGCGCAATCCCATTTACTCTGCATTCACCTTTGTTCTTACTGGTATTTTGCTGATTTATGGCAATCTCTATTTGCTTCTGCTGCCTTTTGTGTATTGGGCTTTACTGACCATAATGATGCGAGCAACGGAAGAAAAATGGTTGCTAGAGCAATTTGGTGATGAATATAGAGATTACTGCAAGCGAGTCAATCGTTGCATTCCGTGGTTCCCGAAGGCTGAATAGTGATTTAGTCAGGGAGCGCTGTGCATAAAGAGTCAATCTTAATGGGCAGCGACTACTAAGTATATGAGAAGTGAGAAGCTCGTAATAGAGTGCTAGTTAAGCTAAGTGTTAATGAGTGTGAGAATCCTATACGCACAAAAGTCGTACGACTTATGTGAAAGGATTGATAAGACGTTGTAAGCTTTAGAGAAAATGCTGCTATTTCCACCCTTGGAGAAGGGCGTCAAGTCCTTTTTCAAAC
>ERZ773013.338-NODE-338-length-29552-cov-6.535546_pt1 | contig 29552 bp, 18 predicted proteins | sample MGYA00511670_ERZ773013 | MGnify/ENA primary metagenome ERZ773013 (study PRJEB29015, sample SAMEA2738120) | human oral metagenome | biome: human oral; feature: human-associated habitat; material: saliva | place: China | collected 2257 ... | reverse complement strand
TGTTTGTAAGAAGTCTCTGAACCTACCAAACTTTAAGGTATTAATCATTCGGTTATAGTGTTTTCGTTCAGTCTTCTCTTTTTTGTTTTTGTTCAGAGATTTTAAATCTTCTATAACGATATCTTTTCCAGATACTATCGCTAAATTGACTAGGTCTTTCACCAGATGATACATAGAGTTCTTAGTCACACCAGATTTTCCTTTATGTATGTAATGAAATCTATCAACACTTAGTAATCTACCCGTCTCGTCTATTTCACTAACCGCTATAAATCCTTTATTGAAATCTACACCTATTACACCATTAGAACTTCGAGTTTTAGGTTCTGATTCAGTTCGATACATAATCTGTAAGTGTAATCGATTATTCTTTCTGATTATCCTAAACGAGAGTGGTTTAGAATTTGGATTGTTCAGTGTCTTTAGTATTTCGTTCTTAGCAGTATTATCCTTAATAATAAACTCACCATATATGTATTTCGAATCCTTAATACATTTGTTTTCTACTCTGATTTTATAAGTGAATTTATTATACTTTTTGTCATAGAATAATTGAAATTGCTGGTTCCCTTTATAGTCATTTTTATCACCAACATAAACAATTTGATTATCCCTTTTCTCTAAGAATTTAGACTTATCACTCTTAAGTAGCTTCTTAGTACCAAACGTCAGCTTAGGTTTCGGTCCATCGTTTTGAAGTTGGATAAGTCTGTTCTTTTTCATCTCAAGCCAGAATAGTTTTGTTTTAAGATTCTTAATCCTATGCGTCTTAGTTTTTGGATTGTTCAAAATTGCTTTTGTTTTAATTATTTTAGCGTTTACTTTCTTGATTTTATCAGTATATGTGGAGTGTACATACTCACCGGATGCTGATGAAAGCTTGAATAGATTCTGAGCCGTCGTTACAACGGCTTTAGCGAATCTATTCGTTAAGTTGTACTCTTGTTTTAACCTTGTTCTGTATTGACTAAGATTCTCACCATTTAATTCGTGTTTCAAATGGTGTATCGTTCTACGCACTAAGAAAGTAAAGAGGGGTGATATCTCTTCGAAATAGTCATATAACTGCTTATTTTTATCCTCATATAATAAACAGTTAGTTACTAGCGTTACCTGTGTCATATCTCTAATCCTTTCTTTAGTTCTTTTATTCTATTATACCATAGAACTTACTTCTTGTAATACTTATGGTTAATTTTGATTAATTATTTAATGCTGTTCTGAGCCTTTCTATCCTACCGCTTTCGCATCTTCAACTATTGAGTACCCTTGTGTTTCAGGGTCGTAGAATTTCCATTTCGCAGCGTCACTAGCACTAACCATACGATAGTTCCATGTGAATGTTTGTCCTACCGCCGCACCAGATTTCCCTGCGTAGTTTTGTTCTATAATCAGTATAGACCCATCTTCGAACACGTGAGATACAATACCAGTATGCCCGTATTCACTACCCTCTGCGTTTGAGAAGATTGAACCAGCTTTAGGCTCATTAGACACATCACCACCGAATGTCGCAGCCCAGTTGTCTGCTACATTGACTCCGTTACCACGTGCTTGTTTAGGGTGTTTACCGTCTTTTTCCCATAGCTTGTAAGCTAGAGACGCTGTTAAGTCTGTACATTGGTTACCAACATACGCTAGACATTCCCAACCATCTTTAGATGAGAATTTCATCCCAAGTGACTCAGGGTCTAGTGCGTAAGGTTTAAGTCCATCAGGTAAACTTTCTTTTGTCCACGCACCAACTGATGGGTCAGCCTTACCATCTTTGTGTTTGTACCAACCTTTTCCGCCACCTTTTGATTTAGTGTTTTTACAACGCGTTTTCGAATCTTCAGGTTCTGGTGAACTTGATGAACTACCTCCACCACTTGATTTCCCGAAGTTTTCATTGAACTTCGCCTCGTCAAACTTGATGTTATCTTTATTGAAGATTTCGTTCGCTTTTTGTCCGTCTTTGACTTTTTTATCCTTCGGAATATATCGTGGGTCACCTTTCTCATAAGCGTTCCACGCCAATGTCGCATCCGCAATGTCTGTTTGTTTAGCGAACTGTTCTAACGATTGGTTTTTCCCAGATAAGTCATGTCCAGGGTTCCAATCAGACGGAAGCGATTTAACTACAAATGCCGTCATTTTGTCTATATCTTCCCATGCAGGGTCTGACAATGGTGCGTATTTTGTGTACGGGGTAAATTGGTAAATACCCCCACCACCTACACTGTATCCTTGTCCGGATACTAATGGAACAGCACCGAATTTGAGTGATGATTCTTCTAATACGTTTGAGTGTCTACCTTCAGCACGTCCCACCATGTAGAACCCACCTTCCGACTCAACCCATCCAACTATCCCTGCCGCCGCAGTACCAGATAATCCTTTAGATGTCCATGACTCAAATGTTTTCTTCGCATTTGTGTGGGCTCTGGTTCCTTCTTTAGTCCAGTCTGACTCAGAAGCATTACCAGACGCTACAGAATCTGATGTTGATTTCTCACCTTCATCTCCGTGCTTACAGTCAATTAAGACTATATTCCCTTCGGCACTTAAGGTGTCGTTTTTACTCTGGTTACCGATTCTATTCCTGTTTCCGTGATATGTATCACGAGTCAGGTCTCCTCCCATATTTCCCATACCTTTCAGCGCGTCCGCACTATTGTATAGAATTACTCCAAGTAGTATTCCACAAACCCATCCTATAGGGTTTGACACTATGAACATCACAAATCGAATTGCTCGTCCAGCCATTTTGGCCATCTTTTTCGCTTTCGCAAGTGATTGTTGAGCCTTATCCATCGCTTTGTACGCTTTAGTGTTCTTAACAGTTCTAGATGCTTTATTCTTCGCTGCCTGTTCAGCCTTATCCTTGGCCATACTTCCTAGCTTGCGCAATCTGCTCACTAACAATTTCTCCTCTCTTGATATCGTCTACCCATATAGTCCCTCCCACAACGAACGTTTTAAGGTCTCGGCTACCAGCTTTGAGTGCATCAGCCACTTGACTTGCAAACTTATTACCTGTCCAATCGTTCGGGACAAATATTCCGTGATTCCTCACAGTAATTCCTGTCTGTTGTGCGACTTGACTTAGCCAAGATTCAACCTTCTCTATTGGGTGACATTCTTTATGCTCCACTTTCCCACTCCAAGGGTCAAGTACACCCTCAGTCGCGAATCGTGGTTTCCCTCCGATATAAACTATTAGTGGCACTTCGTCGGGCTCTTCCGCCAAGTAATTAGCGACATGTTGAATTATGATGTTCTTCATATTACGCTTCACGTCCCTAGCTCCCCCACTCTCAACGTCATTACTTGTATGGTCTTCTACCACGTAAGGTAGAATATCGGGTGAAGTCAACACTCGCCTGTGTTGTGTCTCCATTATTGCTATATTTGTATCCAGCTCACGCTTAGCTATACGTTTAAGTGTATATGGTGATAGTCCCATAAATGGTACAATTACGTCTATACGACCTAGTACCGCCTGCTCAAATCTGTCATCTTCTCTAAGCGCGTTGTAGATTAAACTAATATCAACCGTCTGCCCATCTATCTTTCCGTCTGCATCTTTTCTCGCGTGTTTTTGTAAGTGCTGATAGATGTCCGAACCAACGTTTGTTGTGATAAAGATAATTGTACCCGCAAACGATATTACATTATTCGAGTTACTTGCGGATGTCAGTCTGGCATCATCAAGCACTTGTAACAGTGTATTGATTGCCTGTCTTGAACTTTTCTCTATCTCGTCTATTAGAATAACGCCGTTTGGTGCTGACCACCCTGCGTGCGCTAGTTCATCAGCAAATCTCACTGAGTCTTCTGCTCGTGGATATCGTGACATATCAAACCGTTTAAGTGGTACCTTAAGTGTTTCTGCCACAACTTTAACAAGTTCCGTTTTACCTGTCCCTGTCGGTCCAGTCATAAGTATAGATACTTTCGGACGTGTAGGGTCGTTAAACCCAGCCATCATCATTTTAAATCTATTCATGACCGTTGATATCGCAAACTCTTGGTCAAAGATTCGTGTACGAAGTGCTTCTTCGAGCTCTTTTGCCGACACTCTGTTGTCGATATCCACCCCGTATGTTCGTCTAATTACTTTATTAAGTATTGGTCGTGACAATACCTTGTCTCCCGGAATATTTAGGTCTTCACACGTGCTATACTCTCGTATCAGTTGTCCATCTTCCATATACTCGTTCTTAACGATATTACCTATCATGTTGTTCAGTATATCTATCGACGCACGAGGCTGCGCGTTCGATATCAGTAACTGTTTTGAGGTATCGTATATATCGTTATAGATGTTCTCTTCAGCGAGGTCGTGAACATTATATAACTTCGCCCTTGACTCAAGTATTTGCATTACTGCTTCACGTGTTAGTTCTGGGATTGTGAATCTTAGTAACCTTTGGTCTAAAGCTCTGTTTGGCGCAATCCATTCTTCATATTCCTCAAATGTTGTAGCCCCAACAACCCTAAATCCGTTATACGCTGATTTCTCAAGGATTGGCTTTAACGCTTCTACCGATGCTTTTGACACCATTGCTATCCTGTGGAACTCATCTATAAAGAGTATTAGTATGATGTTGAACCTACGTGTGTATTGACTTGCCTCATCTACCAAATCCTGTAACCCGTTCGCCATCTCGATATCCTTATCCGAATTGTTATCCACAATTAGCCTTTCCGTATTTACGGATAACACCAAATATTGTGTTGAATCTGGATGATATGCGAGACCTTGCATTATGGCCGTTTTACCTGTTCCGGCTTCCCCAAGTAACGCAACGTTCGCTTTCTCTGGGTTTCTGAGAGCTTCTCTTAACTCACTCATATCCCTACCAAGTATCGGTGCTGACGGGCGACCTAGAGGTATTGCTGCGCGTTGTAATGCTGGGTATTCATGAACGTTCGCATAATACGTAGCTATGTTATCGTCTATTATTTGATTGTAATCTCTCGTATCCCTCATTTTACATAAAATCATCGATAAGTGTGTTTGTCACCACTACTTCACCGATTCCCTCTCTTAAGTTTTCTGCAACCTTACTTCGTCTAGTTGATTTAACCTCAGGTTTTGTTTCAACATTCTCAGGTTCAACCTTTGTTTCGACTTTCGTCTCAACCGTCTTAGCTTCAACAACAGGCTTAACCTCCACTTTCGGTTTAGGTTTAGTCATCTTTGGTTTCGCTTCTGGTTTAACCTTAGTTTCTACTTTTGGTTCAACCTCAGTCTCAATAACCTTTGGTTTGACTTGAGTGTCGAAGTTGTCTTCACCAAATAGTTGTCTACGTATCAGCCCAATTTGACCGATAAACCCAAGTAGTGTAGACTCACTTCTTAGAACCATATCCATAATAGTTGCGACCATGAATCTACCACTTCCAACACCTTGCGCGAATCTTTTTTGTTCCTCGTTCAAGTTGACGTATATTTTAACCAGAGCATCTTTACGCTCATACGTTCCCCCGATTTGTGAATCAATAAGACTCACCACCTCAAGAGGTGTTAGATTCAAATCTTCTGACATCTTAATCATCGAATTTATGATTTGTCTGATAAGCATTGACGTGCCTTCTTCAGGCTTCACATCATTGAACTTACCATATTGTTTTGTGTATCTGTAAGTTGGCACATTTCTTACCTATACGCTTTCGCGTCCTTTCGTCATATTCTACTTCTATTATATCACAAAAAAAGAAAAAGGTGAAGCATTTCATCACCTTTTCCCTTAATTTTATTACAGTAGAGACTTGATTATATCAGCTACGCTTGGTGCTAACTTGAGTTCCGCTCCCGGCAACTCTAATTTAGAACCTTTACGTCCGTCTACTTTCTCTTCTTCTTTAGCTTCTGAACCTGGTAATTCAACTTTCTCTCCAGTTTTTCCTGGTGTGAATTCAGCTCTTGGTGTTTCTGACACTACTGTTTTCGGAGTATCTACTTGTTCACCAGCTTTTCCTGGTTCAACTTCCGCTTTCGGAGTATCTACTTGCTCACCAGCTTTTCCTGGTTCTACTTCAGCTTTAGGTACAACTACTGTTTCACCAGCTTGGCCTAAGTCTACGATTGCTGTGAATTTATCACCTTCAGCTTTAATATCCTTAATTCTTTCACCCGCATATCCGTAATCAGCTAATGCTTTACGCACGTCGCTTTCAGATTTGAGTGTGTAGAACTCATATTTGCTGAAACGCTCTGGTTGAGATTTCTTGATTTTCTCAATATTCTCTTCGTTCACAGTCGCTTCTTTCGAACCATTAACAGCTTTAATGTTCGCATTGTATTTCACTACGAAGTGACCTTTATCATCAAGTGTAATCGACTTAATAGATGCCGGTGCCACACCGTGGTTTACCGCATAGTTGAATGCTAATGTATCAGTCACAACTTCATCTACATAGATTGTGATAGTTGATAACTCTTCTTTAACTTTCTCAGCTACTTCGTTGATACGTTTTTCTTGTGTATCTTGGATTTTACTGATTACGCTAAGAGCATCTGAGTGTAGGTTCACGATTTGGTCGTGTTTTTCTACCACACCTTCAACTTTGTCTACACGCGTTGTCAGGTTCTTAATTGATAATGAGTTCTTAGCTACTTCGTCAGCTAGTGATGTTCTGTTAGCTTCTAACTCTTTACGTACATTCGCTAGGTTCTCTAGCACTTCTTTGTTCTTATTGTTGACGTTTTCTTCCACTTTAGTCACTTCTTTTTCAAGTTGTGTTTTTCCAGTGTTTGTCTTAGTCTCATTTGAACCAAATGAAGTTCCGTTGATAACTTCTTCAACAATGTTTGTCACACCTTGCACGTCTTTAACACGTTTAACTTGGAAGAATGTATCCACTGAGAATTTAGTCTTAGTGAAGTCGATTTGAGCAAGGAAGTCCGCATCGAAATCTAATTCAACTTTTGTAACACGCGTGTCTGCAGCGTCCACTAATCCTGGAGCTGAGTTCTCATCTACCGATACATTACGTGCAATTTTTTGTGTTGTGAACTTAGTAATGTCTGAGTTAGCCGGCATAATACCTTTGTTCGCTTTATAGCGGTTGTATAATGCTGAACCTTCTTTGAAGTGAATGTCTAAGTTAGTTTCTGTGTAGTACACACCATCGTATTGGTCAGCTTCATGGAATGTGTCCTTAACTGTGTAAGAATCCATTGTGAAGTCGTGAATTTCTTTACCGTCTAACACTGAACTTTTAGCTCTGTATTGGAAGTAAGTACCTTTCTCGATTGTTGCTGTTGGGTTATTCTTAAGGTCCATTGATGTTAAGTCACTTACAGCTACAACTGCATCTTTACGAGGGTCTGTAATAGGTGTGCGGTTGACTACTTCATTTGTTTTGTAAACATTTCCGAAGTCACTTTGGTAAGCTACGTTTTTATACTCTTGCCCACCGTAAGTTCCACCTTGTTCTTCAGGTGTGTTGTCAATAACTTTAGCTTTCATTGGTAGTAACACTTCTAGGTTAACACCTTTTTCCACGTATTCTTTGTACCATGGGTGGTCAAATCCAGTAATTCCAACTTTGATTGCTGAACCTTTCTCCTCAATACCTTCAATTGAGTCTACTTTAGCCCATGTTAATCCTTCAATTTTCTTACCTGTCGCATCTACAAATGAACCATCATCTTCACCTGTTGCGATAACTTCGCCATTATGTTTGATAGTTGGGTTTCCAGCCATCTCTAACACGTCAAATGGTGCATAGTCAGCGATGAATAGTCCTTTCTCTTGCATTTTCTTATCAACGTTCACACCTTTGTATTGGTCAAAGTCCCAAGAGATGTGATAGTTATTTGTAGTTCCGAACCATACAGTCTTACCGTCGATAACCACACCTTTACCATCTTTATTGTGTTTTTCTGGTGTTGCAGCATTTGTTTGAATCACGATATCTTTCGCATTTGTTGCGTATTCATCGTTAATCATAGTTGTTGATTTGACCACATATTGTTTGTCGTCTTCCGTTGCTTTGAGGAAAATTCCTGGTGTTGTGTAATGCCATTCTCCAGCTACAGTTCCAGAGATTACTCCGTTACGAACATTTTGTTTGTTGTTAACTTGAAGTAAATATCTGTTTGTTGCTTCGTATCTAGCTACTCTACGTTCTTTATCGTATGAGAATTTCCACTCATCTGTAGATTTACTAAGAGTTTCGTCTAGTTCAACACCTTCTGGAAGAGTGAACTCTGTGATGATGTTGTGGATTTTGTCAAATCTACCATCTGGTAGAGGTTCGTTTTCACCAACTACACCTACAGTTTGATTTTTAAGTGCTTGATATACTTTTGTCCCATCTTCTTTTGTCTCTTTAGTAGTTACCACTTCAGTATCAGCATTAACTACCCCATTTTTCGATACTGGTGTACTTCTAATATCGAAGTATTTGTACTCTAAAGTCGGTTTTTCTGCCGGTTCAACCGGAGCTGGTGTCCATGTTGGAATCTCAACTGGTTTACCAACTTCAGTAACTAACGCGTCATCCACTACAATATCATATAGTGTGAACGTTGGTTTTGCCGACTCTTCAATTGTTCCTGACGCTGAGTTTAATCCACGAATATACGTTTGTAGGTCGTTATATGATTTGTCAATTTTCTCCATATAACTTGCTGTGTCACCAACGTTTGACACTCTTACTGTTTCACGTTGTAATTTAATATTTCCAGCATCTGCTTGTGATTGGAAACTTGTATAAGCATTTTGGTGTGTATTGAAATCTGCGATTTCATTTTTCACCGAACGATATTTACGTCCAACTTCTAATGACGCTTTAATATTTGATACTGATTTGTCGTATTCAGCTTTGCTGTACTCTTTCGAAGTCGCAGTTGCTGTTTGACCGTATACTGCTAGGTTACTACGTAAAGCGCTCATCACTCCGTTAGCGTTTTCAACGTCTTGTTTGTTTTGTTTAGCCTTTTGTTCAGCTTCAGCGTTTCCAGCTTGGGCTTTTTGAGCTTCAGCTTCGATTTTTTCAGCTTGTGATTTGTAATATTCTTTTGCTTTAGCGATGTTTTCAGCAGTCTTGTTCGCGTCTCCCGTCAACACCTCAGTTTCAGTACGAACTACTTTAATCCCAGCACTTTGTGCGTGTGATACTGCTTCATCTAAATTTGAATGGTCTACTGATACATCGAGATGTCCTGTTGTCTCCGTATCCGCACTAGCTTGTTGGATACCAAATAAAGATGTAAGACCCATCCCCATTGTTGTTCCACCAATAACCATAGATTTCTTGATAATTGCCATGTTTAATCTCACTTTCTTATATAATCTTCTACTCTTGTAGATATAACTCTGATTAACTTAATTATATCATAGCCCAAAGCGTTTGTCAAGACGTCTCCGGATTTTCCACCCACTATTTGTTCACAAAGAAAGAAGCGCTAGTTTCCTAGCACTTCTTCGATTATCTGGTGTTATTCAGATTTTTTACGTCGTCCCATTGCGAATAGTCCGGCAACAATAGCCACTAATCCGGCTAGAGCTCCTACACCAGCCGTATCTCCTGTATCAGGAAGTTTCTTAGATGGTGTTGATGCTTTAGGTGTTTCTTTCGCAGGTGTTGCTTTTTTGTCTGGAGCATACACGTAGTACATTTGCTTACCGTCTTTAGACTTACGAGTGTCTTTAAGTTTGTAGTCTTTGAACTCTTTTTGTTTACCGAATTCTTTACCAACTTCATCGTCACTTAAACGTACTCCGTTTTCATCTACCCAGTGAGTGATTAATTTAGACTCTTCAGCATAAACGTTTGTCACGTTACCGTCTTTGTCTTTATCAACTCGTACTAATTGGTATCCGTCGATATCTGACTTACCGTCTTCATCTGGGAATGAACCTTCTACTTTCTCTTTAAGCACTTTACCTGTTTCATGCTCAACCCATACAGTTGTAACTTTCTTAGGTTCTTGTGCTTTTTCGTAGATGTTTGTTACGTTACCGTCTTGGTCTTTTTCCACAGCTACAATGTTGTAACCTTTGATATCTGACTCACCGTCGTTGTCTGGGAATGTACCTTTAGTAGTTTCTTTTAACTCTTTATTAGTACCTCTTTCAATCCAACGTGTTGTAGGTTCTTTGATTTTTTCGTAAACGTTCTTAACGTTTCCGTCTTTATCAGTTGTAGTTGTAACTAATCTGTATCCGTCGATATCTGATTTACCATCGTTATCCGGGAATGAACCTTCAGTTTTCTCTTTAAGCACTTTGTTAGTGTCTTTTTCTACCCATTCAGTTGAAGGGATTTTTTTGTACACGTTAGTTGTGTTACCTTTCTCATCAGTAACTGTACGTACTAATTTGTATCCTGGAACGTCTGATTTACCGTCATTATCAGGGTGTGTACCATCTTGTGTTTCTTTAAGCTGTTTATTAGTTCCGTCTTCAACCCACTTAGTTACTACTTTAGTTTTTGGTTTTTCAGGCTCTACTTGTGGTGCATCTTTTTTATAGATGTTGATTGTGTCACCAACTTTGAATGCCGAACCAGCAAACTTACCTTTATCAGCTAAATCAGCTTCAGTTACTGTGTAAACTTTAATTACTTTGTAACCTTCGATGTCTGATTTACCGTCTGTATCAGGTAATGTTTGTCCTACAGCTTTCTCTTTAAGCGTATTACCTTCTTCATCGAACCAGTAAGTATCAGGTTTGATTACATCTTTTTTGTATTTGTTTACTACTTTAACGTTTCCGTCACTGTCTTTCTCAGTTTTTGTTTCAATTAAAGTGTAACCTTTAATATCTGATTTACCGTCGTTATCTGGGAATTCCCCATTTTTGTCTTCTTGCAGCTTGTTACCTTGTTCGTCTACCCATGAAGTGATAGCTTTAGGTTCTTTTTTCTTACTGTAGTAGTGAGTACGTACTCCGTTTTCTGTTTTCTCGTGAGTGTAAGTGTACCCGTTGAAGTCTTTCTTACCTTTGTACTCTTTACCAGTTTCTGGGTCAGTTAAGTCTTTACCACTTTCGTCTACCCAACGTGTTTTAACGTCTTTTTGTTCAGGTGTATTTTGGTTAGTGTTACCACCATCACTATTGTCAACACGTCCAGTGATTACTGCTGATTCAAAGAATGCTACCGCAGCTTCTGTTGAGTTAGTTTGGTTAAGGATTGTTTTACGGATTTCCGCAGCACCTTTAGCGTACATTCCTTCATAAGCGTCTAACACAGGTTTAAGTTCGTTGTACTCACTTAATTTTGCGATATCGGCATTTGGAGCATTAACTTTTGCTTTGTAGTCTTCAAATGCTTTTTTGAATCCGTCAGATACACCTGGTACGTAGCTGTCTAAAGCTTTCATAACGTCACCAGTTGTTTTAACTGAACCGAATTTCTCTTGCACTAATTTAGAAGCTTCTGGAGATTTATCTTTCGCAAATCCTACAGCGATTGTATTAATCGGTTGCTCTAAATTCTCTACAGTATACTCAGCTCCAGCTTGTGTTGTAATCTTAGTTCCACCTAATGTGTTATACCAGTTGATTAATTTAACAATAGTCGCTCTAGCTGTCGCACTTGTGTTAGCGTCTGAGCTTAACGCATCTGTTAGTAATCTGTTCATTTTAGCACCATCAGCTAATTCTGGAACAGCTTTAACTGCTGATTTGTATAATTCAGCGTCAGTTCCAAGTGAGCGAATAGCTCCAGATAACGCAGCAGCGTTAACTCCTGATGGTCTATCGAACATTACTGGAAACGGTGCTGTTGTAGCTTGTTTCGTTAAGTCGTATCCTTCTGCAGTTTGGTTAGTTGTTTCAGCTAATGCTGTTTGACTAACGTATTGAACAGCTAAAGTACTCACTGTACTAATGCTCATTAATCCTGCAAGGGCCTTCGATGTTGATTTTCTAAGTTGCATATTTGTCCTAATCCTCTTTCTTAAATTTGTAGGGTTCATCCCTCATTAGTTTAATTATATCACACTCATCGCACAAATGCAAGTGTTCGTCCTAATTTATTTGCGAAATTAGTTCCATGCGTGCTTGCTCGCTTTGAGAGTAATCTTGTTTAAGTTGTTCGTTCTCTTGTTGTAGTAACATATACTTGGTTCCGAACTCTCGCACTAGTTTATCGAACTTTTGTTTAAGAGCTTCGTAATCAGCTTCCGTTTTCGCAAGTTTCTCTTGTGTTTCACCAAGTTCTTGCCTTACGTCTGTAAGTATTCTATGTTGTGCATGCCCGTGTTCTGATACACCTTTAAGTATTTGGTTAAAGTCAACAAAGACTTTCTCTACGTCATGTGCTTTGTAGTACTTACCTTTAACGACCGGAATGCCTACTTGTTTTTGGTATATATCGTTGTATGAGATTTTCGACCCAGCTACTAATAATTGGTTTTGTTCAAATGTTAATTCGCTAGGTGTTGTGTTTGCTCGTGTTTGTATCACCATCTAACCTGCTTTCCTTCTATTTGTCTTCAGCGGACTCTGTCTCGAACTCTTGTATGAATTCTTTACCGATAGTTTCTAGAAACTCTGTGTAGTCATCGTAGTACTCTGCTGATTTTTGGATAACAAAGTCTGACTTCTCTTTAGCGACCTTGTATTGTTGTATTTGTGAAGACATCGACCTAATTCGCTCGTCTTGGTCTTTGATATGAGCTAGTTGGTCTCTAACTTGTTCTTCCAATTTATCTTTGCGCTCCACCACAATTTTAAGTTGCTCGTTTAGTCCGTGAATCTTGTCTTTGTATCCAGATTTCACTTTATCGAAATTAATTGCTCGTTCTTCGTGAGCTTTTGTGATATTTTGAATTTGTACTTCAAACGCTGACTCCACTTTTCTAAGACGCTCCACTTCAGCCTTGAGTGAAGCGATGAGTTCATTCTCACCTGATTTATACTCAGCAAGTTCCTTATCTTTAAGTTCAAGTGCTGACTCATAGTGTTCTTGTAGTTCGCTCACGTGAATAGTGTGAGTTTCTTCTATTTGTTGTAGTTCTTCACCATGTTTTGCGTTAAGGTGATTAATCACACCTTCAAGTTCGGCTACTTTCGCTCTGATTTCTTCAACTTCAGACATTGCTCTGCGAGCTGTTGCTAGTTCTACTTTGAGCTTGTTGATTATTTGTTGTTTATCTTCAACTTTCTTCGTAAGTGACGCGCGCTTTTTCTCAACTAATTCTTTGTAGCAAGCTTCGTCCACCACGATATTATCTCGTGTTCGCACTTCTAATTCACGCTCTAGTAGTTTATTACACTCTTCAATTGTTGTGATTTTGTTGAACTCATTTACGTCTACTAGGTATCCTTTCTCACCAATGTTAATTAGTTTCATTAGCTTTGTCACCTCCGTATAGACCGATAAGTGCACTCACTGATTCATTCAGTTTGATTAGTAGTTCACGAATTTCTTCATTATTAGGACTCGCTACCACCTGTTTTGTTTCCACTTCTTTGTTGTCTAATTCCACTACGGCGTTAAACTCCATTCGTTTTACCTGCTTTCCTGATTTATTACTGTTGTCGTGCTTATTTTTGTTGGCGTCTTCATGTCAACCGTTGGTTCAGTACTATTGTCCCTCATTAAGAAGTAACCGAGTATTGACACCATTACTAGCAAGCAACCGACGAATATTATCACATATTCTTTGTAGATTGGTTTTTCCATATTATAATTATACCACACCTTTGCGCAAAATGCAAGGGATGTGGTATGTTTTTCCTTTCTAATTTGTCTTAGTTTATACCTTCTATATGAATTACGAATTCATCTTCGATTTCTCTCATAAAGTCAAGCATAAGTCGCGACATGTAATCTTCGGACTTCACTTCCATTTTAGAAATACCAGTCATACGCGCTGTTCTCATCGCACCTTCTGAGTACTCTCTAATCATTTGGATTACTTCGTTTGTGAGATGTTGAATGTGACTGTAGAGAATTTGTTGTAAGTCTGCAAACGGAATATGTTGGATTTCACCAACACGTGAACGCACCCTGTATTTTGTACGTTCTTTTTCTGGGAGCGTGAGTTTCGCCACTAACTCTCTTATCTCAACTTCACTTTGCGTTTCAATAGACTCTTTAAGTACTTGCCTGTATTCATCAAGTTTCGCTACCGTTGCAACTTGTATTAAGTCCGTAATTGACGACATCTTATACTCTTGTACACGCTGACTACTATGGCTTGACTCACTCCATTTAAGTGCTTCATCTATCTCACCGACAACCTCGTCATAATAACTTGCCTGAGCGTCCATAAGGATATCCCCATTATAAACATTTGCGATGTATTGCCTATGTTCGCGCTCATAATCTCTTATTTTCTTAAGTTGACTCTCAAATAGTCCCATATCTTCAAGCTCTGGTACACAAAGCATTCTGTGATACTTTCCTGGTTCGCCTTGCCTTGCTGCACGACCTGCAAATTGTCTTTCAACTCGAGAGTTTGGTCTAGCACCAACTTGTAGTACCACAAGTCCACGCTGTAGTTGTGTGTCCTCAACCTTAATGTCGGTACCACGACCCATAATATCAGTTGTAACTACCACCGATTTTGGTCGACCAGCACGTTCCACTATCACTTCTTCATTTTTATCTGTCGATACTAATAAGTGGTGCTTCACCGTGTGTGACTTAAGTATGTCTGAGACCATTCTTGCTACGTTGTCCGACGGACACCCGATAAGCACTGGGTTCTTACACGCTTGGTAATATCCGACTTTTCTAACAACGTCAGCCATCAAATGATGGTGTGTTGCGTATAGGTTCGTATATTGTTTAAGTTGGTTTGGGAATCTATCAGGTATCACAACAACCCCTGTCTCATAGATGTCATAGAACTCTTTATAAGAAGTTCCGAGTGTACCTGTCACACCAGCAATGTTTTCAAAGAGCCCAAAGAGTATTTGATAGGTAATTTGAATTGAACTCTCATTCCCACTACCTGTGAATACACCTTCTTTAATTTCAACAAACGCGTGCATATTGTCTGATAATGTTCGCCCGTGACTAAGTCGCCCTGTAGCCTTATCTATCAGAACCACTCTACTCCCACTATCAGGGTCAGGCTCAGGCATCACAACATAGTCTTCGAATGCTTTGTGTTTATAAATCGCGTCACACGCCCCTTGAATTATATGGATAAATTTCTCATTCGCGAATAATGAGTCGTCTACACCAAATAGTTCTTGGATTTCGTCCCAAGCTTTCTCACCGATAATAAGTCCACCGCGAGGGTCTTCTTCGTCACGTTCCATATAGCGTAGTGTTTTAAGTTTTTCTACTATATCTTTCGTCTCGTATCTGCGACCCTTGTGTTCCACATATGTGAGCTCATCCGTTGTATCAACACTTTTTGCGATAATAAGTGGATTTCTAGCATCATCCATTAATATCTCGTCAACCTCGTCTATAATTGCTGAGTGTAGAGGACGCTCAATAATCTTAACGTCTTCACCAATACCTGTCGCTAGATTGGAATTGAGGTATGCAAACCCTAAAGTGCTATTTGTACTATATGTAATATCACAAGCAAATGCTTGTTGTTGTTCGCGCGGACTTGCATCTGTATTTGTGTACGCATTTGTAATACCAAAGAAGTCATAGACCGGTTTTGTTTCCTTCCAGTCACGCTCACTTAGGTATTCGTTAACTGTCAACACGTTACAACCCTTCCCTGTCATACCATAAGCTACTACAGGTAGTATCAGTGTGATTGTCTTACCCGAACCTGTCGACATTTGTATCATCTTTCTCTCAAGTGCCGCGAGTCCCCCGAGTACCTGCACATCGTATTGGAACTTCCCAAGAAGTCTAAAAGTAACCTCACGCGCCATCGCGTAAAGTCTTACGATATGTTCTTTGTTCTTAATATTGAAATGGGGACGTAATCTCTCGATTTCATCCTTAATTTGTTCATCTGTTTTATTTCTATAATGTTCTGTCAATTTGTTAATTTTCTTAAGTTGTTTACGAGCACGTCTAAGTGTTCCGCGTGACTCATACTCTACTGATTCATAAATCGATACTAATTTCATTTGACATTCCTTTCGTCAATTTGTTGTTACTTTAATTATATCATATTCCAAAACAAAAATCAAGAGCCAGCCTTAGCTGACTCTGCAAATTTATTCTCCGTAATTGACGGTTGTTTGTTTAGCGTAATTGATACGTAGTACTGGTTTATGTTTTTGTTTAGTCGGTTTAACCTTACCTGTGCATGTTGCACAGTCACAGAACTTACCGTGACGGATATTATCCGCTGCAAGTGAAGCATCTTTATCTGTAATTTCACCAGTAAAGATAGGGTCACTGTAGTAAGTTGTCATCAGACTATCGCTATTGTCATGCTGAAGTCCAAACACATGTCCTAGTTCGTGCTTAAGCACTTTTTCAATTTCTTTATCCGACTTAAGTGCCTCTGTGTTCACTTGAACTATGTATTTTGCTTTCTTAAGTAGACCAGCCTCTGTGATTGTATTGTCTTTAACTAACTTATCATCTTTGTCGACATTAACTAGTTCCATCCCAACTGTTGAAACTGTTAACCCGCCAAGTTCCTTCATTTCAAAGTCGCTATCGTTAGACACATCGACTGTATCCGATGTTCTATCAAGTCTAGTTGTCACATTATCTGCATCCAGTATTGCGATTCCTACACCATTTTCTAATTTTTCGTATTTAACTTCAAGGTCAACACCGTGTTTACTCAATGCTTGCTTCCAAGCGTTGATAGCGTTGTTCCCAACGCTTTTCAGCGCTGGGTCAACGTATATAGTTGTTTTCACGATGTTGTTCGTTACTTTACCGCTTTATCTGGTGTTGTAACTACTAATGAGTTCCCACTTCCTGATAATTTCGCAGTCGGCTCAAGTGTACGTACCACAAAGCTATTTCCACTAGCTGAACGTTGGTTCTTATCGATAACTCGAACAACTAATGAGTTACCTGAAGCACTCACTTTCGCTTTATCTGCAGTTTTCACTACAAATGAGTTACCTGAACCACTCTTACGAATGTCATCTCCAACTTTACGTACAACTAGAGATGTATTAGACGCTACTCGTTTGTCTGGAGCTTCTTCAGCTACCGCACGAGCTAATTTAGCTTCGTATTTAACGTTTGTGATTTCAGCTTTGTTGTTGGTAGGTGGAGATACTAAGTTCGCTACAATGTTTTTCACAGCGTAAGTACCTTCGGTGTGAGCTTTCGCTGTCGGAGTAGTGATATTGAATGTATCCACTTCTTCGTCAATTTTCTTAACGCTTAGTGATGGCGCACCACCAATAATTCCCCATGGGTTAAATAGTGAAACGTCGATACTTTGATACCAACCACCGTGACCGATACCTACTGTACTTTGCCCAGTAATCATTGCTGAGTTTTTATCAAGGTTCGCATGCGCAGCTAAACCATTACTTTTTGGTACGTGTGTATCTAAAGCGTAGTATCCATACTCTCCACCATCACGGATTTGTGGTGCATCATTACCTGATAGGATGATATCAGTGTTTGTACCGTGTGTTTCTTTGTATACATATAATGTTTGGTTATCATCAATGTCCCCTATGTATAGTGGTGAACGTTTAGCTCCGTCACCCGCAGATTCATCTACACGAACATCAAATGTTGTCCATAATCCTACTTTAGTATATGGGTTAGCACTTGGGCTACTATATGCGATTGGTGATAGTAAACGTTGCCCTTGAAGTGTAATTGTATCGTTATATTCACCAGCGTTTCCGCTATTTACTCCAAGACGTAATTCTCCGGCAGAACCACCTCCACCGTTGTGCCCAGTCGCACTTTGGATGTGGCGGTAGTAACCTACCCCAGTTAATACTTTACCTGTTTTAGGGTCGACAGATATGTAGTATAGGAACATTAGTCGACTGTTACCTGGTAAGTCATTTGGCCATTTAGCTCCGCTAAACGGCATAGCGTGTAGTGTTAATGATAGTGGGTAAGTTTTAGGTTTACCATTAGCGTCATATGTTACATACGAATCTTTGAAGTCGAATGTCACATGGTCTTGGTAACTCGCCACTAAGAACACATTCTCATTTCCAACGTAATCGATATGTTGGTTTTTGATGTCGGCAAATACCGCTTCTTTATAGATGTTATGACGTTGTGTACCAGAAACCCATGCTTTTGAAGCTATATGGTTTAGGATACCTTGTGCTCCACCTTTGAATTTTTGTGAGTTAGCCGCTTTTGTACCACGAACTGTCACAAAGTCATTGATGTTCTTACTTGGAACCATTACTGAACCAAACACGCCGTCACGACCTTTTTTACTATCATCCATCCATTGCGCTGCCGCGATGTTGGCAATAGATTTACCTTCTTTAGCGTATTTCAGCGTCATGTTCGGCCCGAGTTCTTGTGACTCAGTAAATACACCTTCAGTGCTCTCTGCTGTTTGTTTAAGCGCAGCTTCTACGTATTTTTTGTATTCACCTGAAGTGTCTCCGTTATAGATTGGTCGAGTGTTTAACCATTCTTGGTCAATTTGTGAACCACCTGAACCTTTACCGCTAAGCACACCGTCGATGAATGTTTTAATAGCCGATTTGTTTGAGTCGACTTCAGTTTTAATCTTAGTCATCACACCAGTGTTAGCGCCAGCTAATTTATTAGTCGCATCTTTAATTACATTATCAATTTCTTTTGATTTTTGCGCCTTTAAAGCCTCTACTTCTTTAGGGTCGCGACCAATGTTACCAAAATCTACTTCACCAATTGACTGTACAGTTGTCCCCGTAGTCGCTTTTGGAGTTACAGTTGATTCCTTAATGTTCTTAATAGCTTCATCAATCTTTTCGATTAATTTAGCTTTCTCATCAGCTGTACGAGTAGAGTCAGTTACAGTTTTCTTAGCTTTTTCTAACTCAGCAACTTGCGCTGTTTTATAATCGTTAAAGTCTTTGATTGCTGTAGAGTTTTTCTCAATTTCGCTCAGTACATTTTTTGCTTTATTTTGTTCTGATTTAATCCAGTTGCTGATTGACTCAATATTTTTGATACTATTGTCTTTGTACGTTTTAGCTTTATCTATCTCTTTAGAGTTCTCTGCAGCTACAGTTTTGATTTTCGCTAATATTTGGTCTCTTGTTTTTGAGATGTCTGTCTCGTTAACTTGTTTATTTTTGATAGTTTCTACTGTAGTTTCTGTAACAGCGTTCGCTTTTTTAGTCTCAGTAGTGTCAACTGTTAGACCATTTCTCTTCGCATCTTCTGCTTTACGGTGAATATCGTCTAAGTTTCCGACAATACCGTCTTTAGCGTGTGTTACTAGAGCACGTTTAGCATTAGCTATTTGTGTATTAGCTTCACGAACTAAGTCTTGTAATCTCGCTGTGTCTTCAGGAGATGCTACATCGTTAACTATCTTGTTAGCTTCCCTAACAACGGCTTGTAACTCATCTAACGATGTTACAATTGTTTCCCCTTTGATTTCTACACCTTTAGCTTGTGCGTTTTGTACCACAGCGTTCATTTTGTTAAGTTGAGCTTGTACGTTTCTAAACTCAGCTTTCTTAGCTTCTACTTGCTCTTTTGTTAAGTTTCCAGTACCTTCAACTTTTACGAATGTGAATTCTCGTTGTAGGTTCTCGATAGCTTTATTCACTTCATCCACAGCTTTTTGTGCGGACTTATCACCCTTGATAAGTTCCCCGTCACCTTGACCTAGATGATTAGTTACTACCTCAGTATCTGCTTGTGCTGTTTGCGTTAATCCTGCGAGTCCTGCAATACCAGCTCCTGCTACTACTGTTCGTTTTAATATTCTCATTAAGTTCCATCCTTTCAAGTATTAATAGTGCCATGTAATTTGGCTATTCCTATCTGATTCTATTATACCACATTTCAAAATCAAATGCAAGAAAAAAAGCTCGATTTCTCGAGCTTTCATACCTTATATACCTAGTAGGTCGAATATCCAGTCTTTAACTTGTGTTAAGTAGGCGATTGGTTTTTCTACCCCACCCATTAACATAGCACCTGCGATACCGATAATTAAACATGTAATCCAACCTGGCATTCTACTTTGTGGATTAAATTTGTGCACCACAAACGAGATTACTGCGCAGACAATACCGATTACCGCAATTGCAATACCGATACCAGCAGCACCGTCTCCCCCTAATCCGTGTCTGAAGTATTCTTCAGCTTTGGCTCTGAATGCACTCCATCCAGCTCCGAATAGGAATTCTTGCGCTAACGCTGAACCCATGATTTTAACATTTAACATACCTAATAATGCTGTCATTTAATGTTTCCTTTCTTGTTATGTTTTATACCTTGCATATATTATAACACATATATGTTCGGTTGTCTAATTATTTTGAACACCAAGTGTTCATTTTTGTTTGTCGTAGTTCGTTTTCACGTTCAGGTTATTCCCAGGCGACTACGGGCTACCTATACTCTTTACTTACGCGTTGTTCTAGTTGTACTACTAGCTCGTTCGCTATGTGTCTGAGTTGTTTTCGTTGTTGTTCGCGCCGATGGTTGCGGTGCGTTTGTTGCTGGGGTGAATCGTCGGTCGTTATTTGCCATCGCTTTATACGTTGAGCGAGAACCTTGTCTATCCAACCTAGCTTGGTGTTGAGCTGTGAATTGACCATTACTTTGAATGATTCCACGACTCTTAAGTTTAGCTTCAGCTCGTCTTTCACTTTGTTCACGGTTACCTGGACCCATGAAGTTTAGGTTATCTGATACTCTCATACCGTTTGCCACCAACGCTTCATTACGTTGTTCAACAGCCGATTGAGCTTGGTGCTGAGTAAATCTACCCATACCAACACTTGACGCCGCTGCGTGTTTAAGTCCAGCCATTGCCTGCTTACCTGTTGTGTGTCCACCGTAGTTCATTAGACCCTTACCAACAGCCTGTCTAAATCTACCTGGTGCCTTACGTTCAGCCGGTGCTTTTGTAGCTTTCGCTGCTTGAGCTCCTTGGGCTTTCGCTTGTCCAGTATTTGTAGTATTCGACTTCGTATTAGTTTGGCTCGTCGCTACTGATTTATTTGACGCATTTGTGTTTCCAGTATTAAGTTGTGTACTTTCTCTGTTACCACCACGTGAAATATTTGACACAGATTTCGCTTCGCTATTTTGTGTTTGAAGGTTCTTGTTATCAATCTTCGCATTACCATCTTGTTGATTATTAGTTTGAGAACTATTACCTTCGGTTGTGTGTGAATGAGATGCTTGTTGACTGATTGATTTCGAGTCGTTAGTTTGACGATTATCATTCATCATTGTTGCACCCATAATACCCGCTCCAGCAATTGCTCCAGCTTCAGCCCCACTAAGTTCATGACCACCCGCAACACCTGGATTTAGTGATTCTACGTTTTGTGAATTTTCCACCATATCGTGTTGGTCATTATTCATCACACTTTCTGTATTCTCCTGACTAAGTCCATGTTCGTTGTTTGTCATGTTTTCTGTTGACGCAGCTTGGTTAACCTGTTTATTATCACCAGTTTGATTATTTTGAGTTCCACCCTCATTAACTTCTGTACTTTGGTCGATACTATTTGGGTCTTGAGCCATCGATGTATCTGCAGGGTTAATACCCGCTATCTTAGACCCTATGGATGTTGCTGCTGCCGCAGCTGCCAATCCTAGACCGGCTTTAACTTGTTTACCACGCTCTTTTTGTTTCTCACGTTTATGTGATTGACGTTCACTACGCTCGTGACGCATACGTTCACCAATTTTCGTGTTCTGTCCAATCTTAGACATATTAGTTCGCCCAGCTTGGTAATCTCCAGTCCAGTTATTTTCCCAAAGTTGCATTTTCTCACCAAGAGTATCTGGGATACCTTGAATCCATGCCCCGTAGCCTTGTACAGGAATCTTAAGCATTCGTGGTAATGCCATAGCAACCATTACTGTCACTATAAAGGACGCGAGCGACTTCATAAGTCCTGCGAGTATACCACCGATAAGCCAGATTTCCCGGACTTTATCCGTAATCGGCTTGAGGGCTTCTCCTACAATATCCAAATCGTCACTCCAGAATATACCAGCGAGTACATCCCACAAGATATCTATCATGACGAGTGTTAACTGTAAGATGAGTGATAGTCCGAATACACCAAGTGTAATCGCGATTACCCCTCCGATAAGCTCTCCGAATCCTCGTGAAGACCCTAGAGCTGTTCCACCACCACCTTTGAATAATGCACCGAACCCAGTAGAAATGATACCAACCATAACTTGTACAGCTGTAGTCATAACTGTGAATAAAGCGATTAATCTAATTAGTGTTGGTGCTTGAGTACTACCTTTCGCATCAACTACCTCGTCTGATAGTCCGATTGCGATAGAAGGGAAGTCAACCTGACCCACGTTTGTACGAACTTTAGCTCCATTTTTCGTAAAGTCAGTTACCATGAAGTTATACGCCGCAAGAGTACTCATTCCACCGTTACCTGTACCTGTGAATTCTCGACCATTTGCCTGAACCCCTTGGGTTGTAATATATGGGCTTTGTTTGAGCTCCTCGATTGGTTTTTTATCTTCCTTCTTCTCTTCTTGTGGTTGTTCCTGTTTTTTCTCCTCTTTCTTATCGTCTCCCTCTTTCTTCTCGCCGTCTTTTTTCTCCTCTTTCTTCTCTTCTTTCGGCTTCTCCTTCGCTGTAGACGTTAACGACTCAGCGAATTTGATAAATGGTGCTTTTGCTACCTTCTCATTATCCTTGAAGATTGAGTTGAATACGATGGTAGTTCTATTTCCATCTTTTTGAGCCATATCCACCATTCGGTTTGCGATTTCTTCGGTTGAACTTGAGTCATTACCGATTACTTTACGCGAGCTCTTATAGTTGATTGCACTAATTGCTTCGGGGCTCATTTTGAACTTACCGTTATCGTCTACTGATATAGTTGTACCTGCAGGTATTTCGAAGTTTGAGTTATACCAGTCAGCGAAATTTAAGTTTTGCGACAGTATTTTATTGTCAGCGTACTTTTGTTTATCATTCAGCACGTCGTTAAATGTCGCTAATCCTTCTGAGAGTAACATTGCTCCAAGTGGAATACCAATTGCCGCAACAACTATCTTCCATATTGACCATCTCATTACCATTCCTGGTGAGTTATGTCGCATATTTCCAAACAGTATGTATAAACATGAGTATGCTATACGAGCGATAATCAGTGTTGCTGTGATAAGCCACCCTAACGATATTCCAGCACCTGTTGGTGCACCGAAGAATGTCACCACCTCTTTAAGGTGTTGGTTTGAGTTAACAATCTGTACTAGCTTGTTGTTACCTCCACCGAATCTGGCGTCATTCAGGTATGAGTCGTTATAGAACGCAGCTACCACTGGTGCTGGGTTAAACTTTTGTAGAAACTTAAGACCTGCTGTTGAAAGTGCAGTCGCACCTTCTGTGGCTCCGTCAGATACAGCTCCAACACTCAGTTCACTTGTCGACCTATCCCACGATTGGCTTCGCAGGTTTGTTAGACCTTCACCAAATGCTTGGTAGCTTGTCATGTCAACGCCCCGAGCTTTCCATGAAGCTTGTTCGTCAGTACTCAAGTTAACCGTCGAGTTAGTCGCCCCGAATGCGTCAAACACCGACCCTGATATTTGACCAACTATTAATGTTGGTGCTGTCCAACCAGCAGTATCAAAGACCTCTTTCATCTTATCGTTGATGTTATCTTTCTTTTTCTGCTTATCCTTCTGGATATCCTCACTTGACACCCCACTTACTGCTTGTTTAAACTCGCTAGCCGCGTCCGCACTCTCAGTCGCTTTTTTGTAAGCATTCGGAATAATTTGAGGTACGTCAAGCGAGTCGAACTCACCAGCTTGAGCTGTACCACCAAGCCCCGATAATCCTATCGTCAGAGCCGTAGCTATTCCGAGTAATTTTTTCTTCAAGAAATCACCCCTCTATATTATGTTGTCAAGTTTAATGAAGTCAACACTTTGTCCTGACTTCACGAAGAACGATGATGGTTCTTGACTATATTTTTCACACCATTCGCCGTCCATGTCTAATTTATCATGTAGCACATCCGTCACATTGTCATACAAATCAACCATCGCAAAGTCTATTGGTCTATCTGTAATCTGCAAGATTGTATCTGCTTTATCCGCATTAGACTCTGTGAATACTATATCCAAGTTACGTTGTGACGCTCTTAGAATGTTCGTAATTGTCTTAGCGATTTGCGCCATCGAATCCATTCCGTGAATCATAATCACATCCCCACTAGCTAACGCTGGTAGAATTACGTTTAGATACGTAATCATCATGACGTTAAGTGCTGGGTTTGATAGGTCAGGTGAACCTGTACCCATACCTGTAAGGTCAATTACCCGGTAGGGTGTATCCATCATTCTGTCTATTACCGCATCTGTCGTTTTCTTTAGCGCCGGAATAGTTGGCAAGATACGGTTATTAACAATAGTATTCAGTTGTGCCAGAGCCCTTGTATGGTTCTGGTTTCTATTCGTTGTTTGAGCATTAACTATATAAGCTCCAAACATGTCAAGTGTAGCGTACTGGTCGTGAATACCAAACAGCTTAAGCATCTCGATATTATCCTCAGCTCCGTACATCCAGTACTTTTTGTTTACGAAGAAGTTCGTAAGTATCTCACGCGTTGCATTCGCAAAGTCATCCGTATTTGTTGAACCAGTTTGTGGCATAAATTGTGATAGTAACTGTATGATATTGTCGATATGCATATCGAACCTGGAGATGATACGTTCTGGATATTGGTCTAAATCTTTCGTTCGTATTGGTTCAAGGATATTTAACTTACCTTGTGACGCATCCACGAACACCTTCTTGTCATCAAATAATGGCATATTCATCAGATGTTTCGCATTTTCTGCGTGGTCAGCAACTATATGCGTTACTGAGCGACCTTCTAACAGATATGCTCTGGAAGCAACTTTTGCCAAGTAGATTTGTGAAGGTTCATCTATCCCGTCAGGGTTACCGATAGTGAACGTTTTATTCACTGTATCGTTTCCGACAAATAAACTTCGTGAGTTCATAAATTTATATGCCGCATGCGAGCTAATCAGTTTCCCAACTGAGTAACCTACTAACTCACTCCCCGGAGCTCTATCACCACCACTATCAACGTAAAGTGCTGAAATACCAGCATCGTGACTTGTCATATCGTAATAAACTTCACGGTTTCCTGCTTGTTTATTTGGCCCATACAGTAGAAATGGACGCATCTGTTTGTTGATGTCTATCTCGTACTCAAGACCCCTTGTCTCATCATTTGTTTTGATGTAATCTTGAATAGCCTGAACAGCTTCTTCTAAGATTTGGTCATTAGGTGCTGTAATAATCGCTTCAGCTCCGAATGATACTACACAGTCCCCACGAGCTATAGCTATAGCAAGTCGCTTATCATGGTCTAACGCTGCACCTGTATCTTCCTGGTCTTCCGCATTTTCTTTGGTGAATATCACCGCACCTTTTCCTCGACGTTTAATCTCCTTTTTCATCGCATCATTATCTTTCTTTTCAAAAGTTCTAACGAATGTCACCGATGCTGACGGAGGTAAAATATCAAGTTGGTTTATGTTCCATAAAATTAGTGACCAAACTTCTGACATTTCATTGGTCTGTCTAATCTTAAGGATTAGTTTCATTATCGTCGACACATAAGCGGGTTTGTCCAGTACCTCATACTGATTCCCTTCAACCTGCCTCATCGGATAAATTTCCGTAAGAGCTGGTTTTGTCGTCGATAGAAAGTTGTGTCCGCGCGTAACTTTAAGGTCTACTAACTTGTCTTGTCTATTAGTCGGCACACGTAACCTTGTAAGTTTAGGCGCTTTTTTCTGTTTCCCCTTCTTCGCTTTTGTTTTCTTAGCTTTCGCTTTTGGAACTCGCGATTTAGGTGGTCGTTTTTTCTTCACTTTCGCCATCGAAAACTGCTCTAAAAAACCTTGTCTAATATAGACAGATGAACATTATAGATTTTGTTCGTCGGTTCTTCTCACGTTCGTCGACAGTTACATTCCCGTATCTGCTTGAGCAGATAACGACAGAGGCAACCTCCTAACGCATCAAGAGGATTTCTATCCTCAGAGGCCGAGCCAGCCTCAATCCTTTCTTTATATTAACGCTAGTAAGTTTAAGACGGCGTTTTCGTCTCTGTTAGCTTTGTATCCACACTCATAACAATGATATTCGTGATGCTTAGTTCTATACTTCTCATTACCAGACAAGGTAATCTTTTCATCACCTGTCTTTATATATCCGCAACATGAACATCTTTGAGTTGATGGATAATATTTATCGGCGATTACTAATCGCTTTTCGAATTTCTCCGCTTTGTATTCCATAAATAGGCGGAATCTTCCAAATAATGAGCGATGTAGTCCTTTAGCTTTCTTAGACATCTGCATTTTCTTAACCGACAAATCCTCAATTACGATAATATCGTAGTTTCGATACAGTCTAGTGGTAAATTTATGTAACAAGTCGTTTTGAATGTGCCCGATTTTCGAATAAGTCATCTGCAACTTGGCTCTCGTCTTTTGATAACTTTTCGAATGTATCCCACATTCTTTACGCTTGCGTGACAATACTCGGTCATAATGTCTTACTTTACCATATAGCTGATTCAGTTCTTTAGGTCTTAGCGTGTAAGTACCGTCTGCATAATCAAAATGGTCTACGTTCGCATCGACAGCGGTTACTTTACCAGTTGACTTTAACGGTGTAGTTTCCACCTCGACAGTTAAGGTCACTAGATATTGATTTTTCACGCGCGTAATAGCGCACAGTTTAACTGGACCTTCGGGTATATTGTAACCTTTAAATCGTATTGATTCCCACTGTCCGGTATAAGCTCGGGGTTTGTCTAAGAGTAATCGACCGCACTCGATACGAGCTCTGTTGGTTTTGAATCCTTGTTTGGGTTCTCGACGACTTTTAAACTTAGGTTTACCAGAATTCTCTTGTGATTTCTTGAAGAACTGAGTCCACGTATTTGTTAAATCCTTAACAGCTAACTGCAAAACTCGAGAGGAATTCTCATATTCCCAATCGTTTTTATTAGCGACTAGCTCATCCCTTACAATACGCTCCGTGGGTGATGGAAAACGTTGTCTGAGATTTAGCTCATCATCAGTGAACTGAATGGTTTTATCAGTCAGGCTGTCTCTGATTTTGCGTTTGAGTTCGTTCGGTAAAGTGATAACTCGCTGGTCATAGATGTCATTCCAAAGTGACAGAGCTTTGTTCCAACAATATCTACGATAGTCACACTGTGAATCAAGATAGGTTCTCATCTGCTTTGTCGGATAGAGTCTCACTTGTAGGTTCAATATCATCTAGGAGAACCTCCTTATCATTTAAGTTTTGTATTTGATGTAGGCAACACTCTTTGAAATGTTTGATACTCACACCAAGTTTCCCTTTCTATAGCCTTATTATAACACAAAACGCCTACAGATGCAAACGAATTAAAAAAAAAAGAAAACCAAACTGGTTTTCTTTCCCGACTTGTGCCTAGCCTATTATTCCGAAAGGAGATGCCATCAGACATATTAGGTTATCCCTAATACATTCATTATAACATATAGACTAGCTTCAGTCAATTATTTTATTCCTTGAAGTCGAATCCGAAGTCCGAAAGACCAGCCTTTGTTAAATGACCTTTCAGGTTACTTATCAGGTTGTTAACTTGCTCTTGAATAGCATAGTATCCAACTTGATATTGGTCAGCGTCATTAGCTACCACTTCGTACTCATTAGCTAACTCTTCATACGCCGTGTCTAATTCGTTGTATCTCGCTTCAAATTCTTCAGCTTGGCGTTCAAGTTGCTCAACACGAGCTTTTAGGTCTTCGTTCTCCTGAGCTAGTCTGTCGCGCTCTTGCTCCACACGTACTTGATTTTCTCTATCTACCGCATGTGATTTTGTAATCTCAGCTAACGACTCTTCCATTTGGTCCATAATAAGTCCAAATCCGTTAACTTTACCACTCACTTCTTCGGATAATGTTGCCTCTTCTTGTAATTGTGCATTATCAGACTGTAATTGCGACACCTTACGCTCAGTGTCTTCTAACTTCCCTTCCACGTCTTCATACATTGTAATTGTGTTTAGAAGGTCAGCAGCGTATACGCTGATTACTTGGTTACTTTCTTCAGCGTTCACTACGTTTTCTATCTTTGCTTTCTTTGCCTCTTTAAGTGTATATTCGTCTAGTTCTACGTAATCACCCTTAGTTACTTGACTGAATTTAACTCCAATCTCCATTAAATTAGGGATTAACTCTTTTGGTTTTGCCATCTGTCTAGATGTCTCCTTTCTCTTTCTACATTCCTGCCACAATAGCGTCTCGGTCTAGGTTAAGCGTGTCGATTAAGTTTAAGTTATCTAAATCGTGTAAGAAGCTTGCCCATACATTTTGTAGAGCCTTTTGTGTCTCGTCTTCTTCTACCTTAACTTCTACAACAGGTTCTTTAGCGTCGCCTAAGTCAATTTGAATTTCTTCCGGTTTCACCTCAACAGGTTCGTCCACTTTGATTTCAATAGGTTCTTCAACCTTGATTTCAATAGGCTCTTCTATTTTCACCTCTAAAGGTTCTTCTACCTTGATTTCGATAGGTTCTTCAACTTTCACCTCACCAGGTTCTCCTACCTTAATCTCTTCTTTGATAGGCTCTTCAAATGTTACACGACCGATACCTTCGATATGTTCTACAATAGCACTTGTGTTTTCGACCACTTCTCGTAGTCGCACGACTTTGTCTCTGAGTTTAATATTCTTAATTCTAACTTCCTGCTCAGGGTTTAGAACACTTATCGTGTCAGTGATTAATCCTTCAACTAACGCTTCTGGTGATTTACCATGTACTAGTCCAATCACTTCAACTACGTCGTCGTTAATTTCCCCGCGAACGTGTAAACCATCTTCTTTTGGTGTGATTGCTACACCGACGTTTTCGCTCAAGTATGCTTTGTAGTCTTCAACTAATAGTTTTGCATCTTCATCCGAATATTCGTTCATCAATCTCTCAAATGACTTCTCCACCACATGTTTTGGAATTGAGTCTTTATCCATGTACGTAAGCAGTTCGCCATTTTCTTGAAGTCTATTCGAAACCGCATATGTTATTAAATCCATTCTCTTACCATGCAATTTTCGCAAATTGCGTTCCTTTCTTGATATTCACTTTATTATTCGATATTCACTTTACTTTTGACGTCCTCCCGGGATTAAAATCCGGGATTCCCGCTTGACAAATGTCAAACGCGCTTAGAACTCATCTTCAACTAAAGACGCCTGTCTAAAAGACAGTGACCTGCTTTGGGTAAAGACCCAATCTCGGTATGTGTCTAAGCGTTGGAAGTTTCACAAGATGGATAAGCTCATAAGAAATTGTCTGTTTCATTAAGAACTTATCTGTTTCAAAGACCTTAGTCTAAGTCTTGTGCGGTAACGCAGGAGCGTCAGTCCCGCGGGGTTAAGTCACACCCTGACATTATTTTAAGTACCAGTCTAAACGACTTGGTTTTTGTTTTGCTAGAAATTCCTTCATCTTCTTATAGAAGTTTGGG
>ERZ773013.334-NODE-334-length-29805-cov-5.418185_pt1 | contig 29805 bp, 20 predicted proteins | sample MGYA00511670_ERZ773013 | MGnify/ENA primary metagenome ERZ773013 (study PRJEB29015, sample SAMEA2738120) | human oral metagenome | biome: human oral; feature: human-associated habitat; material: saliva | place: China | collected 2257 ... | reverse complement strand
GCGTTGTTCCCCACAAACCATACACTAACCCAGGGTAGCCTGCACTATCGTTTGGCAACCCTGGGCTATCAAAGGTACAACGCTTACAGCGTTGAGAAAGCTGTATTATTGCACGATTTATAATATTCAACATGGGTAAATCAATGATTACGTATCACAATAGATTTATTAATACAACCCAATGGATTTATTTTTCTAACACCATATCTTTGGTTTATGCAGTAAAATAGGGGAGATGACGCGATGGTTTGCCCCAAATCGTTTTATGATGTATGCCTTTACGGCTTATGATTAGGCACTATTCAATCGTTACTTGGAGTGGATTTTTCAGCCTTTCAGTTAGAGAATTAATTTCAAGTTGCCACATTTTTTGATTGCGAATGCCTGAACCAATCCAGCCAGCACCAAAATAATAGGTTGCCTTTTCATTCGGACGGAGGGTAGTTTTGCAGATAGCGTGCCCTGCAACTCCTTTACTTAATCGAGTGTTTTTCAACCAGCGGGGTTGTACTTTGCCTTCAGGGAAGACTACAGCTACATAGATTTGGATGCCATGTCCCGATGGATTGTCGGTTGGATCAGCGTATTCCACGTAGTTACGCCCCATGTGTAGCGTGTTGACAGCACCCTCATGGACGACAAATCCAGCACAGAATGGCTGCGGACGGCGTTGATTTTCATACCAAACGGCAGCGTGATTGAAACTTGATCCCTTATCTAATGTAATCAAACGATGCTCAATGAGGTTGGTCTCTCCATTCACATTGGCAGGATTATAGACAAATTCCGCGCGGAAACGGAGGGGCCCATAGTCGATGACACGATAGGAACTAAAGCAATAAGGCATAACAATGCTGTCGCCATGTAATAGGGCTGGTGTGCCACATCCAAGCGTAGGACCTACATTATAGCAATCAAGTCCGTTGCCATGGTCAAGATGTAACGAGAAGTTTCGCTTGACACTGTCGGCAGCTTCGGTAGCTCCCTGCTTGCGGAGTCGCTTCTCTTCCAGATTGGCGGCATAGACATTGGCATAGCGTTCGGCTACAACTAAGTTGGGAACAGACTTTAACCAGACGTCGATTCCATAGGCTTTCTCGCCTGTTTTCTGTAGAGCTGGTCCATAAGCACGATAGGCACAGCGGTCGTTTTCCCATGTAAAGTCATCCACACGCCAGGCATATAGTTGGCCATCTACACTGCTTTTGAAGGCTTGAGGCACGCCACGTGTAACACTAAACACCGTCTTTTCATGAGGGAAAACGGCTGCATCAATCAGCAGGAGGCTATCAGATGTGAGTTGAGAGGCCACCTGTTGACCAAACGCATTGCGTATAATCAGCGGCGAACCATAAGCAGATTGCAGTCGCTGAAAAAGCATTTTAGCATTGATTTCGACAACTTCTGCGCGTTGTTCTGACGTAAGATTCGCGATAACAACTTTGACCTCATGGCCTTTTCCCATTACAGGAAGCGATACAAAGAGACTGCACAGAAGCGTCGATATAAAGTTTCTCATGATTTATTTCTGTATGATTTTCTTTCCGTTTTGAATGACTATACCTTTAAAAGACTTGCCAACACGCTGTCCTTGTAGGTTATAAGTCATGCTCACTTGAGCCTTTTTTTGCTGCAGTTTGTGATTCGTTATCCCTGCAGGAATAGGCTTTCCCGTAGCATCTTTTAGGATAATGTCGAAGAGGAAAAGTCCGTTTGTTGTTGTAAAGACTACATCTCCGTCGGCTTTTACCTTTCCGATGCTTTCTTGAATGAGTGCTCCGTCATCAGGAGTAGTGAATCCTTGCAAAACCTCTACATTGGCTTCAGCTTGCAAATAGTTTTTTGCTGCCTTACTTGTTGACTTGTAATGCACAGTGATAGTTTGTCCTTTTTTACAATTTGGGATAACAATGGCAATACCTTTTGCATTCAACCGTAGTACACGTTGCCCCTCATCATGGGCAATCAGCAGCTTACCTGCACTGAGAGGTTTGCTGTTTCCGTTGACAAAGATACCGAATTGAAGGCCTCGCCAGCTCTCAATGGCTTTCCCATTGGCAGAGATTGGGGAGGTGAATGGGCCGATTTCATTGGCTGAAAGCGTCTTTGTTCCACCCGAACTACCTATATTCTGTTTGTTAGAATAATAGTGTTTTCCGTGGTCATCAATGCTTTCCCAATTCGCATCTTGCCTCAATTGATCTTCCTCTTCCGTAGGCATGATTGTGAAATCCCATGTCTTTTTGGGTGCTTGTGCCTGCAAATCGAGTTCTGAAACCCAATCAGGAAGATAGCCAAGTCGGTGTTGCAATTGAGCCGCATAGAGCGAGCGAGGAGCCACTTCGAGTCCATGTGCCTCGTCACGCTTTGTGTGTCCATCGGCGAAAGTCACGTGCGTGCCGTGGAAACCAATGATGGTTGGGGGGAGAGTCTTATACCATCGGTTGCTGTTTTCCCACCATTTGAAAGGCAGTTCGTCAGGGTTCGTGGCCGTACAAGTAAAGTTCCACATTGTAAGGTCATCGAGATGATTTGGTAGTTGGGTTATATCTCCGCCCATACGCAACTGCATAAACCCACCTTTACAGTCATCAAATAGCGTCGCACGAGGCTGAGTTGCATGGCTTTCGAAGCAGTCGTCAGTTCCCCAAGTGCAGTTCCATATCACGTTTCCGATGCTGGGTTTCGACACACCGCAAGCGTGATACTGTCCCAATCCAGTGCGTTGGTCGCTGAAATACTTATCACTTGTTAGATAACCCCACGTGTTATCATAAACGTTTGCAATCAATCCGCGTGACGAACTGGCCATACGTACGGCCGAATGTCCTCGGTTTCCCGTTATCTCTACATCATAACAAATGACGTTTGCACAGTCTTGGAACGTCGCACATTCACTGATATTCTCAAACCTTACGCGTCGCATCCAAGAGTTAACCAAGCGTACAAAGTTGATGGGTTTATACGCTCCATCGTCTTGCCACGAGCCATGATGTTTGAAGTTTGGCTTGGAATGACCGCGGAAAGTGAGGTCTTCTACGCCCACTTCTGCATAATATCTGTACTCCGTTATCATCCATTGCTCACCTGATTTGACGGCACGCATGAGCGGTTCTTCAAAGGTTACCACGTTGCCTACAATGGATTTGATTTGATGATAGTCGTTAACGGTGACACCACTATTAAGGAGGTTTGTCATCGTGTGGTCGGGAGTACGTCCAAGAAGTTCATCTTTGATGACTTGTAGATTGGTATTTGGCTGCATTTGCAGACATATCCAATCGCCTACTTTCAGCTTAGAGACGTTGTCAACTTCAACACTAAATGTTCCCTTTTGAGCTGTTCCATTCACATTTGCATAGATAGCTGGCGTCTTTACTCCATTGTTTCGGAAAGAAAGCAGTGTTGGAGAACTGTATAACAGCTTTTCATTTGCAGGCAACATCGGGTCATTCATCGTGAGGAAAGTCTTGTCTCGACCAGCACCTTTCATGATTACTTGTCCCATAACGAAGTTGAGACATTCAGACTTTTTCAGTCCCGTTTTGCTGTCGATGATATCATCATCTGCGGTGTGTAGAATGAACTCACCTTCTGGGAAATAGATGATTGCACGTGCATTAGGCTTCTTATCGATTTTCGATAGAATCGTTTTCAGTGCCAATCGGTCAGACTTCCCATCGTCAGGGATAGCCCCATAGTCCATCACATTATAGACAGTGTAGTCGGGGAAAGCCTCTTTGGGCAGTGAAAGGCCATGATTGTAGCCAGCATAAGAGAAGTCTAACAATACGTTTTGCGGGGAATTTGTAACAAATTCATTCCATGCTGTAGTATACTCTTGCTGTGCCCATAGAGGAGTAGCTGTCATAAGACAGCACAATATGTTTATTATCTTTGCATGTTTCATTTTTTGTAGCTTATCAATTGACTTAAAATCTGTTGCTGAGCCCACGGGTCATCAATCTCTTTTAATAGTTCTCCGAGTCGGTGACAGAGGGCAAGATAGTCGGCCTTTCGCGTCTTGGGATCGATATTATGCAGCTGATAGGGATCGTTCCAATCGTCAAAGAACAGAACGTTTTTAAGCTTTTTATTACGTGTTATGTAAAGTGCGAGGGTGTAACGCGATGTTTTTATGCCTCTTGCGGATGGGAAGTAATCGAGAACTTTGCCATCCGTTCCCTTGCGCCCGTCTATGTTTTGAATATAAAGAGCAGCGTCAGGACGTTGTATAGTAGCCTTCTTATTCAAGAAAAGTGATGAGTAATCATGGCCTTGAACCGATGAAGGAATGTGATGACCAAGCCCTGCTAAGCCAATCATTGTAGGCATAATGTCGGGTGAAGACATGAGCAGTGAGTCGACTCTTGGTGTCAAATGACCAGGATATCTGACCATGAAAGGAATGTTCATAGACTCAGTGTATGGAGAGTTTTTGGGGTCTTCTGTTCCTTGACTACACATCGTTTCTCCGTGATCAGACGCAAATACGACGATAGTATTACGTGTAAGCCCAGCTTCTTTCAGTGCATCGAGGATCTGACCAAAGGCTCTATCGACGCCACTTACAGAGGCAAAATAGAATGCAGCAGACTTAGCTTTGTCCATGTTTCGCACTGCATTGTCGCGCACAAGTAATTGTTCGATAGGTTTATCCTTATATAAAGCATAGTCTTCTGGCATGCAGTCGTTTAACGAACGATAGGGACTATGAGGCGGATTCATACCAACCATGAGGAAAAATGGCTTTTTGGGGTCGCGCTCTCCATGCAGATTACGAATGTAGTCGGCTGCAATGCGTGCTTCATGCAAGGGAGACCACTCGTGAGGTTCATGTTTCTTACCCTCAGTATCCCAATAATGTGGATTCTTATGTTCATCAAATGTGCCGTAAGAATACCAGAAATTGAATCCATGTCGACGTTCTTTTGGCGTATAAGCATCCCATACTGGTTGTTTATCTTCTACGTAATGACCTGGTCGAGCAGGGTCGTTTTGCTCAGGTCTGTCGGCATGTAGTTTGCCAATATACCCACAATCATAGCCTGCTTGATGGAAAACGTCTCCGATACATGTGGTCTCTGGGCGAATAAAACTAAACGGACGGGACGAGTTACAGTTAACAGGCACGCCACTACGATTAGGATACATCCCGGTCAGTAGACTGCCACGGTGAGGACTACTCAGTGGACAGTTGCTCATAGCAGAGCTTAAAACCACTGACTCTTTAGCGAATTCATTCAGTCGTGGCGTATGTGTTGGATCACCACGAAACTTTACTTGTTCTGCAAATCCTTTCTCTTGCCATATTCCCAAGGCTGCATTACGGAACTGATCTGGGAATACATATACTATATTAGGTGGCACATTGTTCCCTGCTACTGCACAAATAGCCTGCGGAGAAAAGACTAACAATCCCGCGAAAAACGTCTTTTTTTTCATTTTCTTCTTGTCAATGCTTCAAGGAAATAATAGTCTGCATAGTTCAATGGCACATCAATCTCGTTGTTATGAGGAATACTTCCAACCGAGTGCATTAGCAAAAAGCAACCATTTTTGCCAAGAGGTGCGCGATATTCTGGTGAGGAAAGTGAGCGAATTATTCTGTCGGCAAGAGATGTATAGCCATTATCTGGCAGGTAATTATTCATCTCATACAGCGCCGAAGCTATGCAAGCAGCACTTGAAGCATCGCGAGGTTCGTTCGGAATATTAGGCGCATCAAAGTCCCAATAGGGGATAAGATCATCGGGAAGATTAGGATTTTGCATGACGAAGTTCAATGTTTTTACAGCTTGGTCAAGGTATTTACGGTCGTGAGTATAGCGATAACACACTGTATACCCATAGACTGCCCAAGCTTGTCCGCGTGCCCATGCGCTATTATCTGCGTATCCTTGTGCAGTCTGTCTATGTAAAACGGCCCCGTTGTTTGGGTCATAATCTACCACATGATAACAGCTTCCGTCCTTGCGAAATTGGTTTTCTAATGTCTTGTTTGCATGCGAAACAGCCACCTTCCAATAGGTAGAGTCACCGCTAAGTCGCGTTGCTTCAAACAACAATTCGAGGTTCATCATGTTGTCAATGATAACGGGACATGTCCATCCTCGCTTTGATTGCCACCCTCTATCTACGTTCCATGACTGGATAACTCCAGCCTTTTTACGGAAGCGAGTACATAGAGATTTGGCCGTTTGTATAATGGCTTTCTTGTATGCTTTGTTAGGATTGAGACGATAGATGTTTAGATAACTGCTGCCAATCATGAAGCCGACATCGTGATGCCAGGTAAGATATTGGATGGAATCTAAGGCTTCTGTAAAGCGTCTTGATTGCAAAAGCCACGATTTATCGTTAGTTAATTGGTAGAGATAACATAGACTTCCAGGGAAGAATCCTGAGCACCAATCGTCTATCGGGATATAAACCATGCGCCCAAGTTTATCAATCGTTTTGGGAATGCGTACCTTTCCTTCACGTCCAATCTGTTGAAGCATCAGAGAATATTGGCGTGTTGAGAAGTTGATATCATTGTTAATGACGTTGCTGATGTCGTTGTTTTCAGCGTGGCAAAAGGCTGGTGTCATTAGAAAAACACCCAAGGATAGTAGTAATTTTCTTATTTTCATATCATCGTTTGTTTAATTCAAGTTCATAACTTAGTCCATCTTTACACATAAACTCAAGCGTTGTTGTTTTTGCTTTGCGTTCAACCAATCGAATATTTGCCGTTGGAGTGAAGTCCCAGTCGCCCAATAAGGTTACACGAACAGGCAGTTCCTGGCTGGCATTCTTAATCCATGACCGGCTATAAACACTGCGTTCAACACGTTTCCCATCTTGATAGATATCATCATTCGGACCAGAATAAAGGTTCAAATCAGGCTGAGCAACCGTTAATATCAGCTTATTCTTGGCCACTTGACGTACCATTGCGAGACAAGTTGTGTCGGTGAGCAGTACAGGACCACCCGGAAGGTACGACTTAGGCGTTTCAAAGATGACATAAGACATGGTGTGTGTGGGCTCATGTCGAACGATATGTGCGTCTCTGTCCTTTTTAATCACGGTGTAGAAAGGCTTAGAAGCAATGGTCTTTAGTCTTTCGGGATTAACCTTTGGCAATACGGCGTATTCATATTCTGCACCTGTTGGGGCAGTGCCATGAGGGATATATAACGATACCCATTGTCCAGTATTGGGCTTGTTAGTATCATTATTGCGCGATTGTTGTTGGATAAGCCCCGTAAAAGTCCATGGATTTGGAGAATAATATCCTGTGCCAAGAGCGTCTAAACACGTATTACTTTGGGGCTGATATGTTTGCCAATAGCTTTGTGTTTGTGGGTCATCGGCTGCCAATTGAAAGACAGTTGTCTCCGTTGGATGTTGCTTGTCGTTGTTCTCAATGTTGCTTCCGAGACATATAATGTCGTCATTAAAGAAGTGAAAAGATTTGCGTGCACGGAACGAACCATTATATTTATCGTGCTCATGCAGCTTTAATCCGAAGTTGCCATTAGTCTTTTGTTGAGACAATCCGCCTGCAAAAGCTTCGTCAGACAATAGCATTTCTTCAACGCCTGAAGAGGTATCGACATTCAAAATCTTGGCTTTCAGGTCGTCATATGGCAGATGAATGCTTGTCGCACCAGGTATTCGGTTCCAATCAAAGCCTTCTTCTTGCCAGCCACTTGTCTTTAAGGTAACATCAATTCCTTTGGGGGCTGTTGATAACAACAGACTGCCATAGCCCAAATAACGGCCATAGAGATTCTCGCCTGTATAGTGTTCGCTACACCATAGATAGCGACTTGTACCACGAACAACGGCAGCCCAGTTGTCTCTTCGCTGTACGGCGGCACACGAATAGCCTAAACTGAGATTCCCTTGTGGGTCAGCTTCGGGTGAAATTCCCTTCAATCTAAACTCACGATAGATTTGTTTTTCTTTGTTGTTTGTCGTGTTTTGCGTTAGACGTAAATAGGCAGCAGCCATAGATTCGTCAAGTTCGTTAGCACCATTTGGTGTGCCTGCCCAAGCCATGTAAGCGTAATGCATCGGTGAGAGCTGTCCTTTTCCATCGGGATGACGCCCAGAAAGGGATAAGGGGAAACTCAGTTTATTGCAGTAAAAGCGCATGGCCATCAATGCATTTTTAACGGTTTGATGAGCTAATTCGCCTATTGCAAACTCACTTCCACTAAGTAAATAGATCATTTGTGTAGCGCCATTGAGACCTCCAATCGCATAGGCTGGATAGTTATTACAATGATGATAGGCTGAACCATCTATCTTAAAGGAATCCATTAAGCCTGGAGCTGGGCGACAACCCCAATCAAGCCAGCGAGAGAATGAACGAAGATATTGCACCTTTATGGGCGAATCTTCCATTAATAGGATGCTCGCCATACAACCCATTGTGGCTGTATTAAACGTATCCATATCCATTCCATTGCCTGTTGGCTTTACATAAACCTGACGCAATTGGCTATACCAAACCATTGTTGCTACAGCTTCATCTAATTTTCCTTCGGCTTTCAACACCTCTTTCATGAGGAAATAGGCGATATACATGCTGCGAAGACTGTATCCGTAGTGGTGAATGTTACCCCAACAAGAGCCCCATGTAACGCCCTGGTCTGTGATATTGTCATACATTAGCATGAACATCTCACGCAGTTCCTTTTTATCTTCACTCGTAGATGCATTGTTATAAGCGATTGCTATCTGTTGCATGAGCTTGAAATAATCGTTCATTTCAAAGCCCGTTCGTGTCAGAATCTCCTTATCCCATTTAGGAAGCATACGCTCATAAGCCTCTGCATGGCGCACATACCATATTGGAGTACCTATAATATAGCCTTTCTTTCTCTTGATTTTATATGTGTCAATCTTGTCCCGAATGCCTTCCATTTGCTTCGGATAAAACTTAGATGGCGTATAGATTAGATGCCGGAAGCGTTGCTCTATCACATGAATTTGCTTTGTCTGTTGTGTGGTTAAAGGAGTCAAAGTGATGTCAGACTGTAACTTTGAACGCTTCAAAACCTGCAACCATTCGTTATGCGATTCAGGATTGACAAAGGGTAACAGCTCGTCAGCGGTTTGGTAACGGGGGTCCACTTTGATAGCGGTAATCATGTGATCGATATAAAGTTTCCCCGCCACATCAGGCGCTTCGATAACAATCTCATTCATTCCTGTTTCTGGTTTGCCTTTCATGTCGCGCTCATAGCATACCCATGCTCCGCGCCATCCTTTGAAATTAAGGCTCATTGGGAATGAAGTGCAGAGCTTTCCCTGCTTTTGGAACTTGAAGACTACAGTCTTGTTGGGCAATGGACGCTCGTTGTAGAGCCACACGATAAAGGCAGATAGGTAGTTGTCCTGACTGCCCTTGAGGTGTGGTTCAAACTGTAAGTCTTTGTCAATAAACAGCTTTCCTCCGGCGTTGAAAGTCCATTCCAAAGACTTCTTGCCATTTCTGAAATGACGATCAGATAGGGAGGTTGTTCCTTTTTCGGTATGAATTTGGCGCAACTCATTTGTTGTCTCAAATGAGAGCATACGGCTATTGTCATACATCTGCGCATGAACAGATGATGAAACAGCAATAAGGCTAAGGCCAAGGATGACACATTTGAATGTGTTTAACTTCATATCGTCAATCAACAACTTGGATGTTTATTTCTTTTACGACTCTACTTTCCGACTTATAGTTGCCATTTGTTGCAACAAACACAGCCTTGTATTGTCCCACCTTATTATATATATAGGTGTAGGAAGATAGACTTTCTGTGGTGTTCTTTATGCTTACGCCTCGATCAGGAGAGCAAGCGTTCGCCAAAATCATGTCAGAAACCAACCATGAATATTTCAATTTAGCACCTGCTGCAGAGCTATGAATAAAGAAGTCTCCTTTTGATGAGCCTGTAAGATTCCACACTCCACTCGTATTATTCGATACCGTTCCATACTCACGATTGCCTGTCATTGTCTTCTGATCAGCCAAATTGTGGTGGCACATCATGTTCAGCGCAGTGAAGTTGAAGCCACTTGCATAGAGCGTTGAACTTGTTCCATCTTTCATGGTGTTGACAATCTTCATGCCAACAACGTTAACTCGCGGTTGCGGAGCAGTGTTAGTATGAGGCTTATAGCATGCCGCGATGGTGATACGCTTACCTAAATAGGGAGTGAAATCAATCTCATAGGAGCTGGCATTGGCTGCATTGCTCGGTGCAGTAGGCAGTTGTGCAGGCTCAACGAGGTTTTTCCATGAGAAGCTCTCTACCAAAGTAGAATCTTCTTTGAAGGCATTCTTTGCTAAACCAGGGAATGATTCTGAGATATAGAATCTCATAAGGTCGGCCGAAGAGGCTGCATTTCCATATTGATACCAAACAGAGAAGGTGAGCTTTGATGAGGCGATGTCGTCAAAAGCCACTTGATCGCGGTCCTTATAAGCATACTGATGGCCAGCTTCACCACTGTAAAAAGTGATGAAGTCGGGTTGGCCTGTCAGTGCAAATGTTAGGGGCGATCCTTTTTTCACAATGATATTGTCGCCAGCTTGCTGGGTGTTTTCTTGCGTAATCGCCTTTACATTTAAGGTAACTTGTTCCTTCATATCGTCTTCACACGCTGAGAGTATAAAGGCAAATAGAGGAATCCACATATATATATAGCGTTTCATGTTGTTTAATTTGTATTGAATGATTAAATGATTAGAGTCACTTTACACGACAAAGTCTATCACTTTGTCGTGTGTTCTCTATGCTTTTACTTTCTACCAACCAGGGTTATTAGCGACAATCTTTTTGTTGATTGCCATTTCATTCGAAGGAATGGGGAAATAGTTATAGGCGTCAGAGACTTGGAAATAAGTGTAAACATTGGATGGTCCAAAGTTCCAGTTCGTTCCGTTTTTAGCTCTTTCAACCAGTGCATTCATATCCTTTGTGAAGTCACCCCAGCGAATTAAGTCAAATCTTCGTGTCATTTCAAAACATAATTCCATGGCACGTTCGTCTTTGATTGCATTGCGGAAGTCTTCTTGATTGAGTCCAGTGAGCGTAGCAATTCCTGCACGTTGGCGCACCATGTTAATGCATTGATAAGCCAAAGTCGTTGGACCGCCGTGGATTTCATTCTCACATTCTGCCACCATCAGCAACACATCGGAATATCGAAGGATGGGGAAGTTGATGAGTGTAAAGTTCTTATTCTTCTTATCGGGTTCGTATTCACGGCGCCATTTGCCACACATACGGCTGTAATCTGTTGAAGCTACGGCCTTTTCTCGGTCACCTGTCTTTGCTGTTGAAGGCATATCACCATAGCTATAAGATTGATTGTAATACTGAGTCTTTACTTCTTGCAACTTACCTTTCTCGAAAACGCGTCCATCAACGCCTTTACCCACTTTGGATTGTGTGTAAGAGAAGGGAGCAATATTCCAGTTCATGCGGTCTTTATCGCCGTTCTTTTCATAGAGTTCATAAAGCTTTGGCGTGCTCCAGAAGAAGCAATAACCGAATCCTGGGTCTAATTTCCCAGTGATATCTGTTTTGCTTGACAAGTCGGGCGCTTGGATTCCGATGATATTTCCCACACGACCTTCGGTGCGAGTATCCGTGCTATAGTTGCCCGTATATTCTGCTTCCCAGATACTTTCCTTGCCTGTTGTGTTATATTTATCAGAACATTGGTCGATGAAGAAATCCCAATAATGCGGTGCAAGCGTGTGACCTTCGTTCATAACTCTTTGTGCAAACGCCCCAGCCTTAGTGAAATAGTCTTTTCTTAAGGCTTCATTTGGTGTGGTATGATCGCGGAAACATTCGCCAGCTCTAAACATATAGACGCGTGCCAAGATGCCCCATGCAGCTGATTTTGTTATGCCTCCGGGCAAGAAATTGACTTCCGAAGCGTGCTTAAGTCCGTCAACACTCTCTTCCATTTCCTTGCAAATGAAGTCATAAATCTCTTCTTTTGGCGTACGAGCAGTTTGCAGTCCATACACCGATTGCGTGGAATGAGTTCTGAAAGGCACATCTCCCCAGCATTGAACTAAGTTGAAATAGTAGAAGGCACGGAGGAAACGAGCTTCTGAAGACATGGTCTTTATCATGGATTCTGATAGTCCAGGCACTCCATTCACCTCCTCCAAGAAGATGTTTGCACGGTTAATTCCGGCGTAAAGTGTATACCAGTATGCTGCGACTGCAGGGTCACTGCTGTTTGCATTGTTGCAAATTAACCCCCTCGTTGATGGCGAACGACCAGGTCCTCCATAGGCTTCGAGGTCGTCACCTCCTACGAGATAGAAGTAATCATTGCCGTAAAAGGCGGTCTCAGTAATAGGAGCATAGATGCCTTTTAGGAATAGTTCAGCTTCTGATTCGTTCTTAAAGTAACTCCCTGACGTTGTACTTGTTGGTTCCTTGTCAAGGAAGTTACAACTCGATAGCAATGAAACGATAATTCCAAGCGCTATGATATATATATTACTTACTTTCATAATATGTTGCAGTTAATAGTTAGAAACCAAGATTAATACCGAAGCTGAAGCTGCGGGCACGTGGATATGCTGAGAAATCTAAGCCCGGAGTCAGCGCACTTTCTCTAATAGAAACCTCTGGATCATAGCCACTATAGTTGCTAATGGTGAAGAGATTCTGTGCTGCAAAGTATATTCTGAGTTGGTCGATTCCTACGCGTGAGATTGCTTTTCGAGGAACGGTGTAACCCAAAGTCAAGGTCTTCAGACGCAAGAAAGAACCATCTTCAATGATGCGTGAAGAGAAGACACGATTTGAACTCGATGAGGTTGCACGAGGAATATTGCTTGTTGGGTTGTCAATCGTCCAGCGATCAGCATAACTTGCGAATTGATTCAGCTCGCGTGTACGGTTCCATGAGCTTTCAAACATCAGTCGATTGGCATTTAAGACGTCGTTTCCATACGACCATTGGAAGAAGAAACTGAAATCGAAATCACGATAGTTGAAGTTGTTTGTAAAGCCACCTGTGTGTGTGGGAAGGCCGTTGCCGATGAATGTACAGTCGTTCGTGTTGATGACACCATCGTCATTTAGGTCGCGATATTTAGGCATTCCAGGTTGTGTGTTGGCTTCAGAGGTGTAGTAAGGAACATTAGATTTCAGCGTATAGCTATTTCCTGACTTGTTGAAGTCATCCAATTTATACGTTCCTTCATAAATATATCCATACATAGCTCCCATAGAATGGCCCACCTTTGCAATGTAACTGCTTTGCGAATTGAAGTTCTGATCAAACTGAGCAGAGGTGAGTAAGGCGGTCTGGTTTTCTGAAAGCGCCAATACTTTGTTGCGGTTGAAAGCAATGTTAAAGTTGCTTGTCCACGTGAAATGCTTGGTCTTGATGTTTGTTGTGTTCAAGGTGATTTCAAGACCTTGGTTTCTTACCTTTCCAACATTCTTCATTGCACTGATGAAACCCGATGATAAAGGCAGACTCGATACCAGCAGAAGGTCGCGTGTTACCTTATGATATAAATCAACGGTCAAGCCAATTCTATCGTTAAGGAAGCCCAAATCAACACCTAAGTTCCATTGCTCCGTAGTCTCCCATTTCAAGTCTTTGTTTGGTATAGAGACTGGAACCATGCCGACATTTGTGTTGTCATTGTTATAAGGATAAACGCCACTGGGCACACTTCCCAATGAGATGAGGTCGCCTGTGCGGTCTTTTAAGAGTTGATAAATGCCATAGGTGTCATACTCACCCACGCGATTGTTTCCCGTGAGTCCCCAGCTTAGACGAAGCTTTCCGCTATTGAGCACCTTGCGAACTGGCTTCATAAACTGCTCTTCGGTAAAGTTCCAAGCCAATGAACCCGATGGAAAATATCCGAAACGATTATTGCCACGGAACTTAGAACTGCCGTCGGCACGCATCGTCATCGTAGCATAATATTTCGACTTATAGTTGTAGTTGAAGCGTCCGAAATAAGACATCATCGCCCAAGATGACTTCTCTGAGCGTGTGATGGTTGGTGTTCCGTCGCTCATTCCAGCCATTCCTAAACTCTCGTTTGGTATTTTTATCGTCTTGAAACGATAATATTCGAAGTCAGAATTCTGTAGTGAGAAACCCAATAAAGAATTGAAATAATGGCGCTTTTGAATGTTTGTTTGCCAAGTTAAAGTATTCTCATTGAGCCATGTTTGACGTTGAGCACGCGCCACTTGTGCATTTACTTTCTCTATAGATGTCGGTCCTCCATAACGTGTTTTCGAGTTATTGAAGTTATCCGTATTCATGCGGTTATCAGTATATCCGCCCGAAACCTTCAAACGAAGTCCTTTCATGAGTTCATATTCTACGAAGCCATTAAACTGCATGTAGGTAGAGGTGCGTTTGTTATACTCATTGTTCAACGACATGATTGGATTGAAACGATAGTCGTTTGTGTTGTTCACATCCTCATCCGTTGCACGTTCAACAAGCGTATGAAGTGGAACTCCTGGCTGGGTCACTGGACGATACCCCCACACACTATAGAATAGGTTGTTCATGCCAGAATAAGAAGTCTGCGAAGGAGACTGACCCGTTTGGTTCGACAGTGCATAGTTTACGTTGAGGTTAACTTTCCACTTCTTATATTTTAAATTGGTAGCCAAGCGCCCCTGAATGCGGTTATAATTAGAATTCTGCACAATACCATCTTGATCAAAATAAGATAGTGAGGCGGTATATCTAACGTCTTCACTTCCTCCCGTCAGACTCACATTGTGATTCTGAATAGGTGCTGTTCTGAAGATCATATCCTGCCAATCATATTGAGGAATATGCTTATAGTCGTCCATTGTCCATTGCTTTCCATCATAAAGCGATAGATATGAGTTCTTAACAATCTCTGGATACATCTCATTTTGCAAGGCAACAAACTCATAGGCATTCATCATTGGGATGGTCTTTGATACGCTCTGCCAACCTACGCTGCCGTCATAATTCACCTTTGGACGGCCTGTCTTACCGCTCTTTGTAACGATAATCACCACGCCATTTGCGCCTCGCGCACCATAAATGGCTGCGGCAGAAGCATCTTTCAAAACATCAATCGAAGCAATATCCGAGGGATTAATTGAACTCGCGATGCTTGGATCTTCAACCGGGAAACCATCAATAACATACAAAGGCGAGTTCTCTTGCGTCAAAGAGTTGTTGCCTCGAATCACAATTTTCATGCTTCCGCCAGGCATACCCTCATTAGAAGACACGTTGACTCCGGCCAAGCGACCTCCTAAAGTCTGGTCGAATGACGAAACAGGAGTGCTCGTCAGCGCACTCACGTCTGCTTTAGACACCGAGCCTGTGAGGTCGCGTTTCCTCACTTCTTGATAGCCGACAACGACTACCTCGTCAAGCACCTGGTGGTCTTCCTGCATCGTGACAGTCATCAGTTTCCCTGTTTGCAACTTCTGTTCTTGCGTGGTATAACCTAAGAACGAAAACGAAAGAACTGCATTCTTGCGGTCGGTTTGTAGACTAAAAAGACCATTAACATCGGTGACAACACCGACATTCGTCCCTTTTATCATCACACTTACTCCCGGCATGGGTTCACCTGCATCGTCTTTTACGACGCCCGAAACTTTGATTTGAGCACTCATCACGATTGATACAAACATCAATACGAATGACAAGACGCTTCTCCGGGTAATGATTTTTTTAAATTTACTCATGATTAACAAGAAGGTTATATATAATTGTTAGTTTGTTGCCGCAAATTTACAGACTTAGTTTTAACTGGTATAGAATTATAATACAAATTCATTCCAAATTCGTACAATCCCCCTTGAATCCCCCTCTCACAAGGCTATCTTAGCCTTTCATGGCAAAGAACACACATGGCAGCAGCTTACAAGTTTATTTAGGTCTTTCCGCGCCGCGCTGTAACACCTAAAATCTCTTTTTGGCCTTTCCGCGTCGCGCTGTAACACCTAAAATTCTCTTTTTGGTCTTTCCGCGCCACGCGGAAGCATGAAAATTCTCTTTTTGGTCTTTCCGCGCCACGCAGAAGCACGAAAATTCTCTTTTTGGCCTTTCCGCGCCACGCGGAAGCATGAAAAATCTCTTTTTGGCCTTTCTGCGCCACGCGGAAGCATGAAAAATCTCTTTTTGGTCTTTCCGCGTCGCGCGGAAGCATGAAAATCCTCTTTTTTGTGCTTGATACGTCGTATCTAACCCCAAATTCCTCTTTTTTGTGCTTGATACGTTGTATCTAACTCAAAATTCCTCTTTTTAGCGCTTGATACGTTGTATCTAACACGAAAATCTTCATTTTGGTGCTTCATACGTTGTATGTAACACGAATTTCTTCATTTTGGTGCTTCATACGTTGTATGTAACATGAAAATTCCCTTTTTTCATGTTTATGTCGTTGTCAGAAGCACTTCTTTTCTCCATTTCATGCTTACTACGTTTTGTTCCTTCAAATCATGGTTATGCGGCAACCATAATCTTTTTTCTTAGACGTTGCAATAGCCAGAAATAAGCGGGGATAAGGAAGATGTCGGCCATTATCCAGGCAACAGGGTCGGCATAACAAACGCCGAGCCATGCCATGGCAGGCACTAACCAGAGGCTCACTCCACAGCGTGCGAACATTTCCATCACGCCACTCATCATGCTGAGATTGCTGTAACCGAGGCCTTGAATGCTATAACGAAGGATGACGAGAATGCCTAAAGCCGGATAAAACCAGTTGCAAATGCGCATCAGTTGGGCGGCGTTGGCTATCACTGCATGCTCACTGCTGTCGACAAAAAGCATCATCATCTGGTCGGCAAAAGGATAGATGACAAGCACAGTCAGTACAAAATAGCCCATCACTAACCACATTGCGTCGCGCACTCCGGCTTTAACCCGATCGAGTTTCTTGGCACCTATGTTCTGACCGCAATAGGTTGCCATGGCCACCCCAATGTTTTCCATCACGCACGTAAATAGATATTTGATGCGGACGGCAGCCGTAAACGAGGCCACATACACGGTTCCCAAAGCGTTGTTTGCACTTTGAAGCATGATGATGCCTATCGAAGTGATAGAAAATTGAAGTCCCATGGGCACGCCATTATTCAGGAGAATACTGATTTTTTTGTTGTCAAAGTCGCGCTCATCTCCCATGGGAACAAGTATTCGCATGTTGCGTTTAATGAAGCGCCAACATAGCCATGAGGCAAAGGCCTGACTCAAAAAGGTGGCTATGCCCGCACCTTCGACGCCGAATTTCAGGATTAAAATCAGTATCACATCCAAGAAAACGTTTAGCACTGAGGATATAATCAAGAAATAGAAAGGCTGTTTCGAGTTACCCAAAGCCCGAATCTGACCCGCCAAAAGGTTATAGGTTATGGTGAAAGGTATTGTGCAAAACTGTAGAAACAAAAATACATAGGCATCGTGGAACACTTCATTCGGTGTATTCACCATGTGCAAAATCTTATCGCATAACACACAAGAGAGCAGCGTAATCACCACTGCCAACACCGCCGCTATACGGATAGCATTGCTCACATAGCAACGCATCTTGTGATAATCTTCGGCTCCGAAGGCTTGCGCTACAGGGATTGCGAAGCCAGCACAGGCTCCATTGCAGAAGCCCATAATAAGAAACATGATGCTGCTTGAAGCCCCAACGGCAGCCAAAGCGCCTACGCCAATCCAGCGACCCACAATGACTGCATCGATGATGAGATAGAGTTGTTGAAGGATATAGCCTAAAACGAGTGGGGTAGCAAACGATAAAATAGCCCGAAAAGGCGCGCCACTCGTCATGCTTGTTTCGTGTTTTAATGTGTTTTGTTCTGTCATTCCTGAATCTTCTTACCTTTATATATCATTATAATAAAAACCATTTTGTCTTCTTCTTCAATAGCGTTGAGGCCACAAACAGCGAGTTTATGCGTGCTCATTCGTGCTTTCTATTGCTTCATTCAGCTTGCGATAGAATGGATGTCGGCAAAGCGTTGCCTTGTCACCTAAGATAATCAACTTCATGCGGGCACGCGTTATGGCAACATTCATGCGTCGAAGGTCGTTGAGAAAGCCTATTTGTCCTTGATCGTTGCTGCGCACAAGAGAGATCAAAATGATGTCACGCTCTTGCCCTTGAAAGCCATCTACGGTGTTCACGCTAATGGAATGACGATATGGTTTGAAGCTCTCGCGCTTGCGAATCAGCCGTCTTAGATATTGCACTTGGGCACGATAAGGCGAAATAACGCCTACATCGATATGCTCATCGAGTATGCGTTGCTTGCCAATCTTCTTGAAATAATCTTCTAAAGTGTCGAGCGTTAACTGGGCTTCGGCTTTGTTGATACGACCAAACGACTCACCCACAAATGACTCTCCGCTATCACCTTCTTCGTCGTCTACCTTTGAATCACGCCATTCTATCGGTTCATCGAGGTCTAAAATACCGCGATTTCGTGTCTGCGGAGCACTCTCAACTTCACCATGATAGAACCAATCGCTTGAGAACTTCATTATCTTTTCGTTCATGCGATATTGTATTTTAAGTAGGGTAACAACGTCGGGTTTGTGCTCAACGATACGCTCCATGAGAGACTTTCCCAATCCCGCTTTGAGCGCAGCTATGCTCTTTACCATCGGCGGAAGCTGGCAATGGTCGCCTGCAAGGACTACTCTTGTGACACGACGCATGGGAATCCAGCACGCCGCTTCTAAGGCTTGGGCAGCTTCATCAATAAAGAGTGTGCCGAATTTCATGCCTTCTAATACTCTGTTTGCAGACCCAACAAGCGTTGAAGCCACGACACGTGCCTCGTCAAACAGATTGCTGTTAATGCGTATTTCGAGTTCGGTGGCGCGCGCTTTCAAATGCTCAAACTTCTGATGGAAACGCTCATCGCCTCGTTTGCGATGGCTTCTCAGCTCACGGATTGCCTTTCGAATGGCCCAAAGTTGAGGGTAGTCAGGATGACTTTCGAAGCGTCTTTCATACGTAAAGCCTAACATCTTGTCGTTCACTCGCGTCGGATTGCCAATGCGAAGCACATTAATCCCGCGGTCAACCAACTGCTCTGATATCCAGTCTAAAGCCATATTGCTTTGTGCACACACAAGCACTTGACTCTCTTTCATCAAGGTTTCGTTGATTGCTTCGACCAAGGTTGTGGTCTTTCCTGTGCCCGGTGGTCCATGCACCACAGCCACATCTTTGGCCCACAACACTTCGTTTACGGCACGTTCTTGTGTGGGATTGAGCCACGGAAAGCGTTGACTCTCAAAGCTGAATCGCTGGGCTTGCTGGCCCGAATAAAACAAATCGCGCAGGTAGGCCAATCGATTCCCCTTGGCGTTGATTACGCGATCGAGCGCATCGAACATGCATTTATAGCTTGTTTCATCAAAAAACAGCTGTACACCCACCTGTCCTTGCGCGTGCTGAAGGTCGATAACACGTCCTGCATCGGGGAGAATCACAACCATGTTATCGCCATCTACATACGACACCACACACGAAAAGTTGAAATAGTGCAATCGTTCTTTGGTCTCACCATTCACTTTTTGTAGCGTGAAGAATATCGCCGGGCGTCCAAATTCAAAGTTATGTTCGATGTCTTGGTCGGCAGTTCGCCTGACCTCTAAGGCCATTTGATTCATCGAATTGTAGTAACTTCGCCCCACAGACAATGGAAACCAGGCGTCGCCACGCTTCACTTTTCGCAAGAGTCCCATTGCTTCGGTCTGCTTGCGAAAGGCTTCTTTCTCGGTGTAATACTCCATTTGAAGAAGCATCTTCTGGCGTTGTAATTCCTGAATGGCTGTAGTTTGCATCCTCATTTCGCGTGCAAAATTAAGAAAACTATCATGAATTCTCATTATCTTTGCAGCATGGAATCAATCGTTTTGAATCATTTAACTATTGGGTATAAGCATAAGGTTGTGGCAACTGACTTGCAGGCGGTGTTGCATGCAGGCGAATTTACGTGTTTGTTAGGCCCAAATGGTGTTGGCAAATCAACGTTGTTGCGCACCCTATCGGGCTTTATTCCACCCTTGAAAGGCTGTGTTGAACTTAATGGAAAGGACATTTCACAACTCAAACCTTATGAATGTGCGCAGCAAATAGGCGTGGTGTTGACAACAAAGTTAGACACTGCAAACATCACTGTGGCCGAACTTGTTGGCATGGGACGCTATCCTTACACGGGCTTCTTTGGCCGTTTGAAGGCCAACGACCAACAGATTGTCGATGAAGCGATGGCGATGACGGGCATCAAACCACTGCAATCGCGACTCATCCACACGCTAAGTGATGGCGAAAGACAAAAGACTATGATTGCAAAAGCACTCGCTCAACAAACGCCTGTGATATTCCTTGATGAGCCAACTGCCTTTCTCGATTATCCCAGTAAGGTGGCAACAATGCAGCTCTTGCATCAATTAGCCCACAAACTCAACAAAACTATTCTGCTCTCTACCCACGATATAGAACAGGCTTTGCAGGTTGCCGACCGACTATGGCTGTTAGATGACGGCAAACTTCATGTCGGAACGCCGCGCGACCTGGCTGACAATGGTTCGTTGGGAAACTTTATTGAGCAAGGAAACATCACCTTTGATGCCGCTCATTTGCGTATAAACATAGGGGAGGGCAAGGCATAATGTCATGAGGTTTCATTCATCCCGCGTCATGAAAAATGCAGAATGGCGGCATGCTTAAATGCCACACATCTCCTGAAACCACACCTTATGGAACTCATTTGTCAGCATTTCTCTTCTTAGAGGGATTGAGATAGCCTTTAAATTCCAATTCCAACTGTATCCATTCTGCCTTATTTTCATTGTCATCTATTCCCGGATTAGACACCGAAAGGCCCATTAATCGAATGGCATGTGCATTATCATAGCTAATCATTTGCAGCAAACGTTTGGCCAAAGGCAATATCTCGTCTTTTGTTTTCAATAGCTTATGGCTCGTGATGCTACGCGTTATCTGTTTGAAATCGGCATATTTGATTTTCAGAGTCAAGGTCTTTCCTTCAAAGTTTCCTTTCTTTATGCGCGCTGAAAGTTCAACAACAAGGTGATAAAGTTCTATCAACAGGGCCGAAGGTAGACTGATATCTTCAAGAAAAGTGTGCTCACAGCCAACCGACTTCCGCGTGCGTTGGGTGATGACGGGGCGCTCGTCAATGCCTCGTGCATAGTTATAGAACGAAGGACCTGCCTTTCCAAACACCATCGTTAGATGCTCCAAAGAGCATGCCCGCAGTTGAAGGGCGTTGAAAATTCCCATGCGATGCATGCGCAAAGCTGTCTTTGGACCCACTCCCCAGAGGTCTTCTACGGGCAGCTTTGCCACAAAGTCCAACGCTTTGTCAGGGTGAATGGTGCATATTCCGTCGGGTTTTCGATAGTCAGAAGCTATCTTTGCCAAGAGTTTATTATACGAAATACCAGCCGAAGCCGTAAGATTCAGTTCGTCTTTTATGCGTTGTTTGATTTCCTTTGCTATGTCTACAGCGAGTGGAATGCCTTTCTTGTTTGTGGTAACATCAAGGAAAGCCTCGTCAAGGGATATGGGTTCGATGAGTTCTGTGTAGTCATGAAAGATGCGATGTATTTGTGCCGACACCTCTTTATAATGCTGATAACTTCCTTCTACGATAATAAGGTCCTTGCATAATCGCTTGGCCATCTGCACCGACATGGCCGAATGAACGCCAAACTTGCGTGCTTCGTAGCTGGCTGTAGACACAACTCCGCGCGCACCATCATAGCCCACGGCGATTGGTTTGCCGCGAAGTTCGGGATGATCTCTTTGCTCTACGCTCGCAAAGAAAGCGTCCATGTCGATATGAATGATTTTGCGCATCAGCTAAAACCTATTATTCCTTGATTTCAAAGGAAAGAAAACATAAACTCATAACAGCCATTCCAAATGGGCATTGATATTGAAAGTCAACATCCTCCTATGGCTTTTATGCTCTCATGAATAACCTCTTTATTATTAACGAGTTACAAACCCTTTTCCAATCTGCCTCATATCACGCGGCAATCTCAGTCATTTCATGCGGTAAAGTGGCACATTTCACAGCGTGTTTTGCCGTGTTTTATACGATAAAATGCCCCAAACCATTTTACCATGAATTATCAACAACGCCAATATTCCCCATTCTCCCTTAAATAACCTCTTCTATTTCAAAGGCTAACTAATCTGTTCTCTCTTTGGAGAACAAAAGGTTGCTGTTCGTTGCGTCAGTGAAACGAGGAAGGCAAGGAGCAGGAAATGAGGCTTTGTTTATAAGCACTCAGTCGTCAAACGCCTGCAAAGCGGACCATTACAAACAGCTGTCTATCCTCTACTTAGTCCTTAACAGGGGTAGAATCTCAATCTTTTGTCTCTTTCGATGAAGCCGAGTTGAGCAGCTCTGTCAGCCGTTTCATCCCCTCGCTTGCCCCCATTTGCAACTGCTTTACATGTTGAAAGGCGTTGGTGTTCACGGGATTCGGGTCTATGAGATAAATCGGAACACCAGGTCGACAGTATTGTAACAACCCTGCAGCGGGATAGACATTGAGACTTGTTCCGATAACAACGAGCAGGTCAGCCGACGTCACTTCATGCGCTGCCGGGGCTATCATTGGAACGCTTTCTTCAAAGAAAACGATGAAAGGTCGAAGCAAACTACCATCTTTAGCAAGTGTACCTGGCTCAACATCACTATGCTCTGGCGTTAATGTTTCAATGTATTCAGGGTTGTAAGGGTCGCGACTTGAGCACACCTTTGATAACTCTCCATGCAGATGAATGACGTGAGTTGAGCCGGCACGCTCATGGAGATTGTCGACATTCTGCGTCACAACAGTCACCTCATACTGCTGTTCCAGCGACTGAATGAGGCGATGTCCCTCGTTAGGTGAGGCATTCCACAACTTCTTTCTTAGCATATTATAGAAGTTTGTCACCTTAGTGGGGTTGTCTTCCCAGCCATGATGTGTGGCAATCTCATCCACAGGATAGTTCTCCCAAAGGCCATCGCTGCCGCGAAACGTCTTGAATCCACTCTCAACCGACATGCCTGCACCCGTAAGAAACACTATTTTTGAGATTTTATTGGTCATCTTTCTTTGTTGTTTTTGTATCTTTTCATCATGTGTTTACCGCTTTGTCATGGCACGTATAGCCTAACAATGTAAACGTGTTACAAATATATATAAAAATTATGTGAAGCCCTTTACATTTTAATAAAATTAAAGCATCGTTTCTTTTCTATTCAGTTTTATTCTGCTATCTTTGCATTTGATTTCGAAAAATAGTATCATTTAAACCAATTGATTTAAGATTTTATGGATAAAGTAAGCTATGCTCTCGGCATAGGCATCGGCAGACAATTGTCTCAGATGGGTGCCGCAGACCTTAATATTGACGACTTTGCACAGGCAATTAAAGACGTTATTGCGGGCGATTTGAAGCTTGGTGACGCTGAAGCACAACAGATTGTGCAGGAGTTCTTTGCAAAACAAGAGGAGAAACAAAAGGCAGAGGCTGCCGAAAAGGGTAAGGCCGCAAAGCAAGATGGTGAGAAGTTCCTCGCCGAAAACGGCAAAAAGGAAGGTGTTATTACGACAGCTTCGGGGCTGCAATACCAGGTTTTGCGTGAAGGAAACGGTCAAAGTCCAAAGGCAACCGACACAGTTGAGTGTCATTATGAAGGCACTTTGATAGATGGAACGAAGTTCGATTCGTCGTATGATCGCGGACAAACCGCCACGTTCCCACTCAATCAAGTGATTGCCGGATGGACAGAAGGCTTGCAACTCATGAAAGAAGGCGGCAAGTATCGCTTCTTTATACCTTATGAACTCGGTTATGGCGAGCGCGGAGCAGGTGCATCTATCCCTCCATTCTCTACGTTGGTATTTGATGTAGAGCTTGTATCAGTGAAATAATATACATTATAATAAGATTAGAAATGAAGAAAATCGCAATCGTAGCCGCTATGGCTATCGCTGCCGCAACATTCACTGCGTGTGGCAATTCGACTCCAAAGGCCGATCTGAAAAACGATGTTGACACGATGAGTTACGCCATGGGTATGGCTCAAACCCAAGGTTTGAAGGACTTCCTCGTAGGTCGTATGCAGATTGATACTACCTATATGGACGAGTTTATCAAAGGACTTAACGATGGAGCTAACGCTGGTGACGACAAGAAGAAGGCCGCTTATTACGCTGGAATACAAATAGGTCAGCAGATATCTAACCAGATGATCAAGGGCATTAATAGCGAAGTGTTTGGTGAAGACTCTACAAAGAGCATCTCATTAAAGAACTTTATGGCTGGTTTTATTGCCGGAACAACGGGTAAAACAGGTAGCGTGAAGATGACAGCTGAGGAAGCTCAGCAGATTGCTCAAGCCAAAATGATGGCTATTAAGGGCAAGAACATGGAGAAACAATATGGTCCTAACAAGGCAGCTGGTGAGAAATGGCTCGCTGAAAACAAGAAAAAGGCAGGCGTAAAGACGCTTCCTTCTGGCGTACAATATAGGGTAATAAAAGAAGGAAAGGGTGCAATGCCTCAGGATACTTCAACAGTTGTTGTCAACTATGAAGGCAAAACAATCGATGGAAAGGTATTCGATAGCAGCTATAAGCGTGGAGAACCTATCACACTTAAAGCCAATCAGGTGATTAAAGGATGGACCGATGCGCTCGTACATATGCCTGCTGGCTCTGTATGGGAAGTCTATATTCCTCAACAACTGGCTTACGGCGACCGCGAACAAGGCCAGATTAAGCCATTCTCTGCACTCATCTTTAAGATTGAACTCGTAAAGGTTGGCGGAAAATAAGATTGTAAACAATGAAAAAACTAATACTCTTAGCGCTCGTCTTCATGGCGGGCGTTACGCTTACTACACAGGCAAAGGATAAGAAAAAGAAGCCTGTTGCCACAACACCAGCGTCAATAGTGAAGCTCGTTTCACCGAATGATACGCTTAGTTACCTTGCCGGCATGTCGGCAACTGAAGGACTTGTGGCTTATCTTCAACAGAGTTTCCAGGTTGATACAACGAATATGGCTGACTTCCTGAAAGGATTTCGTGAAGCACAGACACGCGTTTCAGACCCTGCTTTCAAGGCTTATGCTGCGGGAATGCAGATTGCTGAGATGGTCAACAGCCGTATTTTGCCGAATATGAAGCAGGCTTTCGCTGGATCAAAAGATTCTATTGAGCATGCAATGTTTATTAATGGATTCACTGCTGCACTGCAAAACGACACGACTTTCTTTACGCAAAACGAGGCAACTAAGCGCTATCGTCAGCGTATGGAGGATGTTGTTGAGACACGAAATGCAGCATACAAACAGGAAAATGCAGACTGGTTGAAGGCTAATGCCAAGAAAGAGGGCATGCATACTACGCCTTCTGGGCTGCAGTATAAAGTGCTTGTAGAAGGTAAAGGCCCTATGCCTAAGGAGTCAGATAAGGTAAAAGTGAAGTACGAAGGACGCTTAATAGATGGTACTGTCTTTGATAGTAGCTACAAACGCGACCCTCAAACCAACACGTTCCGATGCAATGAAGTCATCAAAGGATGGACAGAAGCGCTCACAATGATGCCAGTTGGCAGCAAATGGGAAGTCTGTATACCAGAGAATTTGGCTTATGGCGGAAGACAAGCAGGCCAGATTAAGCCTTACTCTACACTCATTTTCACCGTTGAATTGGTAGGTATAGAAAAGTAAAATCATTTATTCCTCATACTGAATGCGCGGAGATTGAAAGATTTCCGCGCTTTTTTTGTCGATTCAAATAATATTAATTATTTTTGTTTTCAAATGATTTGAAGGGATGTTTTCAACATGTTGGAGTACAGATGTGTATTCTATGATAACGTAAACACCCTGAAAATAGGAAAGAATATAAATGTTTTGAACTCAATTTTTGAACTGAAAAAATGATAAAGAAATATCAACTTGGAACATATCTTGACGAGATTTATTCCTCATTTCCCGAGGCTCAACAGCGTCCAATGATTGGAATCACAGCCAATTATGCTGATGGTGATGCCATGATACGAAGCGTTTACTATCGTCAAATCGTTAAAGCGGGCGGCACACCTGTTATCATTCCGCCAGTGGCCGACCATCAAGTAATCATCAATATGCTTGATCGCATTGACGGACTTGTGTTTACTGGTGGCGCAGACTATAGCCCATTATGGAGTAATGAGGAGCCTCTTAAAGAGTTAGGTCACGTTAATTCAGAGCGTGATTTGCCTGAATTGTTGCTCACAAGATTAGCATATAACCGACAGATTCCTATTCTTGGAACATGTCGTGGCATGCAAACCATCGCCTTAGCTTTAGGAGGTCGGCTGACACAAGATATCAAAACACCACTCAAACACGTTCAAGATGCAGTGCGAGAAGAGCCTACTCACAGTATAAACATACGTGAAAACAGTGTGTTGTTTGACCTTTATGGCGAGAAGACTTATGTCAACTCATTCCATCATCAGGCTGTAGCTGACTGTGGAGATAAGTTCCGTGTCACGGCAACCGCACCCGATGGAATCGTCGAAGCGATTGAAAGTAGTGAGCAAAAGGCTATTATTGGGGTGCAATGGCATCCTGAATGGCTTGAAGAAGAGGGACTAAAACTCTTCCAATGGCTCATCAATCGCAGTGCTGAATTTAGCAAAGCAAAAGACATTCACCGTCGAATCCTCACGTTTGATAGCCATTGTGACACGCCAATGTTCTTCCCTCAAGGCATTCATTTCGAGCAAAGAGATCCACGAATCCTATATGATCTCCACAAGATGTCAGACGGAAGACAAGATGCAGTGACGATGGTTGCCTACATTCCTCAGCACCCAAAGCCGGGTGAAATCCCTGAAAACATGACGCCGAAGCAATATGCTGACAGCATATTTGACCAGATATCGGCCATTGTTAAGCGTGAAAACGCGTATGTTTCTATCGCGAAAACACCTCACGATCTCTATCTAAACAAGGCGCAAGGTCGCAAGAGTATCATGCTCGGTATAGAGAATGGACTGGCTATTGAGACTGATATTGCGAACGTAGAGCACTTTGCTCGTCGTGGAATTACTTACATCACGCTTTGCCATAACGGCGATAACGACATCTGTGATAGTGCTCGTGGCACGGGAACGCATAACGGAGTAAGTGCTTTTGGCGAGCAGGTTATTCACGAAATGAATAGACTTGGGGTTATGGTTGACCTCAGTCATGGGGCAGAAAAGAGTTTTTATGATGCATTAGAGATAAGTAAAACGCCTATCGTTTGTAGTCATAGCAACTGTAAAGCGCTTTGCGATGTGCCACGAAATCTAACCGATGACCAGCTGAAAGCACTCGCTGCAAGAGGCGGAGTGGCTCAAACCACGATGTATCATGGCTTCCTTCGGAAAGAAACTGAAGCCACTATACTCGATGCAGTGGCCCATCTTGAGCATGCAATCGACGTCATGGGAATCGACCATGTGGGTGTAGGCACCGACTTTGATGGTGATGGTGGTATCGTAGGTATGGCCGATGCATCCGAAATGATCAACTTTACCATCCAATTGTTACGCCGTAAATTCAGCGAAGAAGATATCGAAAAGATTTGGGGAGGCAATTGGCTTAGGGTAATGCAAGCCGTAAAAGACCAGGCCGAAGTAACGTTTTAGGGAGCTTAAATCAATGCAATGCTAACCTTAAATGTGTGGATTGTCGTTATCAACGCTATACAATCATGATATACATAATAGGATTATAGCATTGAAATCCATAGAAAAGACAAACAGGGATACACGCTTTGTGTATCCCTGTTGACGTATTTCATGTTGTCATGTGCAACTATTTCTCTGAATATATCACTTGAACCATTGTCTGACCCACTGCTTTCAGCGTGTTCTTATCAATGTTTTCCATATTATCGGCAAGCGTATGCCACGTTGGTCCAAAGCTACTTTGCTGACAATCTGGGTAATATGGGATAATGTCTATAGTCGGAATCTTGGCAAATTGGTTAATAGGCACATGGTCATCTGTAATCATTCCTCCATCTTGTTGAGGGAAATAACTTCCAAATCCAACTGCTTTTGCAGCGCGCCAAACCTTGTTTACTATCGCCGAAGCATATTGCATTGACATGCCTTCTCTATAGAATCGCGCGCCAACTCCACCCACCATATCGAGTAAAATGCCATAACGTGCCTCGTAACCTCGCGGCAAGTTCTTACTCCAATACTGTGCTCCGAGTGCCCAACTATCGGCATTATCGGGGGTATTTGCCCATTGAGGTGTCCCCCAATCTTCGGCATCAAAGCACACAAAGTCAATGCCAAGTTGAGCGTTTAAGGCTTTATCGCCTTTATTGTTATGGATGATTCGTGCCAACTCGAGCATCACTGCAACGCCACTTGCGGCATCATTTGCGGCAAGAATTGGCTTGTGCCAGTTCGTACTATCAGGGTCGTTATCGGCCCAAGGACGGCTATCCCAATGCGCGCAAAGCAGTATTCGGGTGGTGGCTTCAGGGTTTATACTGGCAATAATGTTGCTACTCTTGAGCTTGGTGCCGTCATATCCGGTGAGAGTTGCATCCTGGGTGGTCACCTTACAGCCATATTCCTTGAACTTCTTCACTATCCATTGCGCGCAACGTTCATGCCCACGGCTGTTCATATCGCGTGGACCGAAGTCGCATTGTGCCTTTACAAAGCTGTAAGCGCTATCGGCATTAAACGATGGACCGACAGGAGTGACTTTCTCAATCTCCTCTACTTCCTCCGTGTTTTCAACACTCTTACTTCCTTGTTTGTAATAGTGGAGTCCACCGATAGCCACTGCAGCTACGACAACTCCAAGCATTATCTTCATTGATTTCTTCATTTTCTCGGTTATAATTGGCCGGCTTCAACCATCAACACCACACGTTCGGTGAGGCGATCTACGCCATTCGGGTCATATTTCTTCGTCAAAGAGGCGCCAAAAGTCCATGCAAACGCTTGCCAAAATCCCGCGCGAACAGGGCCTAACACGGCTTGAAGTGCACCATAAGCAGAGCTTCCACACTCGCGATATACTAACTTAATGAGCAGTTTTCCCTGTTGATAGGTGAGCTTCTTCATGCGTGGTGTGTACTCTTCTTTAATGCTTTGTTCCACATATTTGAGGTGAGCGTCCTTGGCTTTCTTGTTGGGTAACGTCTGAATATAATCGTAAGTTTCGATGATTATGCGGTTAACCTCCTTGGCTATCGGCAGCACTTTCTTGACATTATAAACCAAACGGTTGTATGCCATGCGTTGTTGTGCGTTCTCAAATACGGGTTGTGGGTAGACATATACATTGTTAAGTTCTACATATTGGATTGAATCTCGCCCCTGAAGTACCTTTCCTACGCGCACCATTGGCACGAAAGTAGGGTCATCCATATCGACAGTTCGGTCCTCGGGAGCAACGCTTTCAGGGCGCTTCCCATCTGTTTTTGTCTGCGCACTCAATGGTAACGACAGGCAAAAAAGCAACATAATCAAGTAAAACTTGTAGTACATACGCTCGCAAAAGTACGTATATTTTTGGATAAAAAGAAAGAAATCAAGGGGAAAAAGGCGAAAAATGGGCATATTCTATAAGTCATAAAGTTTGATGAGTGGGATAGCGTTAGTAGGGAAAGAAATGGGATAGGGCCTGTAACATAAATGGGGTTGCAGGGTCATGTTTTTCAAATCAGTTTAGTG
>ERZ773013.332-NODE-332-length-30170-cov-5.263224_pt1 | contig 30170 bp, 19 predicted proteins | sample MGYA00511670_ERZ773013 | MGnify/ENA primary metagenome ERZ773013 (study PRJEB29015, sample SAMEA2738120) | human oral metagenome | biome: human oral; feature: human-associated habitat; material: saliva | place: China | collected 2257 ... | reverse complement strand
AGTGGCTTGCGGCTCCGTGAACAATGCCGCATCCATCTCATTGTTAAGAATCATTTTTATTCGCGTACGCGGGTCGTTTATCTGAATCTTGTAGACATCGTATTTCGGTTTAGCACTGTCAATAACATAGTCGGCAAGATAATCCGTCACGGAGAACCTCGTCATGGCTATCATCTTATCAGAAAGTTGTTTCAACTCCTTGATACGTGCCAGGCGATTGGTATAAAGTTGCCAATAGCTGTCAGTAGCGGTGATATACCTCAGTGCAATACCTTCTCTCTTCAAACGCTCTGTACGTATTAAATCACTGGTGAGACCCTCAACATATCTGCCGCGGACCAATGTGTCACAGTCTATCTGTGCATCCTGTTGCTTGAGATGTACTTCAATACCATTTCTCGTAAACATACTGTCTTCCACTCCAATGAACAGAGGAAGGCAGTCGAGAGTCGGGACAGTAGCTATTTTCAGAGCCAGGCTGTCTTCACGCTGAAGCTCTTCGCGTGACGCTTTCTCTTTCTGTCTCTTCTCATTATAACTCTTGTGACAAGCTGTTAAGACAAAAGAAGACAACAGCATGACAGTCAGGAAAGAGAAGGTGTCCGTCAATCCATAGCGATGATAAATCTTATTCTTCATATTCTGTCGTATCCATGATTCCTGCTTCACGTATGGCTTCTTTTCGCTCGTGACAGGTACCGCACTTCCCACAATGTTTCTCTCCACCTTTGTAGCAGCTCCAAGTCTCGCTATATTTGAGATGATTGGACTCTGCCAAGTCAACGGCAATAAAGAGCATGATGCCATTGCGAAATGGGACTACTGTGGACTTCATGTTCACGTCATCATAGTTGCCTTCTGAAATAGCTTCTGCGCCTTCAGGCAGACTCGACTTGAAATAATCGCGCATGAAGCCAAGGCCGGCGGTGATATGGGGCATGCCTAACCGCTTGCAGTGTAACTCAGCAAAAGGGATCTCTCGAGCATTGTGATTGCTGCCATAGTTGAACGACACACCTAACGCAATCCGATCTTTATATTCGTACAGCATGGTAATGGAATCCATACCACCACTGACAATGATAATACTATCTTTCATCTTCCTATATATTTTTTAATAATGCTACGAATTAAACAGATCCCGCAATGCTTCCTCTACTTTCTTTACTGGATGCAACTGTATGGCATACTTGTAGGAATTGATGCCCTTAAGATTGTTGGCAGGAAGGATAATGTGCTTAAAGCCCAATTTCTCAGCTTCAGCAATGCGTTGCTCGACACGGCTTACTGGTCTGACCTCACCACTTAAACCTACTTCACCACACATACACCAACCGTTCTCTATGGGTGTGTCAACATTGCTTGATAACACAGCTGCAATAACACTCAGATCCATCGCCATATCGGTAACTTTCAATCCGCCTGCAATATTGAGAAACACATCTTTCTGCATCAGTTTGAAGCCAACGCGTTTCTCCAATACGGCAAGGAGCATGTTCAGTCTCCGCTGATCAAAGCCTGTTGCTGAACGTTGTGGTGTGCCATAGGCAGCTGTAGAAACAAGTGCCTGTGTCTCCACGAGGAAAGGACGTACACCCTCGATGGTTGAACTGATCGCAACACCGGAGAGCCCCTCATGATCCTCGGTCAGAAGGAGCTCAGAAGGATTGGAGACAGCCCGCAGGCCATCCTGACGCATCTCATAGATACCAAGTTCCGAAGTGCTTCCAAAACGGTTCTTGATGCTTCTCAGAATTCTGTAAACGTAGTGCTGATCACCTTCAAACTGAATGACTGTATCCACAATATGCTCAAGAATCTTCGGACCGGCAAGCGTTCCTTCTTTGTTGATATGACCAATGAGCAGAACGGGTACACCACTGCTCTTGGCAAACCGCAACAGAGAAGCAGCACACTCACGCACCTGCGAGATACTTCCAGGTGAAGAATCGACTTGCTCTGTGGAGATTGTTTGTATTGAGTCAACGACAACCAACTGTGGATGAAGTTTCTGAATGCCTGCATAGATTTTCTCCAGTGATGTCTCACAAAGAATGAAGACATTGCTGCGCACTTCTTTCTGTATACGCCCTGCCCTCATCTTTATCTGATGAGCACTTTCCTCACCGCTGACATAGAGAATGGGCATGTCTGCCATCCCGAGGACGGTCTGCAAGGTAAGTGTCGACTTGCCTATTCCCGGTTCACCACCTAAAAGAACTATGCTTCCCGGGACAATACCTCCGCCTAACACCCTGTTGAGTTCTGCATCATGCGTATCAATTCTCGGTGCATCATCAAGAGGGATCTCTGTCAGCCTAAGTGGTTTATTATCATCGTGCGGAATGAGACCATTCCCTTTGCCTCTTCGGAGTGTGGCTGCCGTGTTCTTGGCATTCATGGAGCCGTAGTCTGCGTCTACTTTTATCTCCTTGAAACTGTCCCATTCACCACAGGAAGGACACCGTCCAAGCCATTTAGCCGATTCATATCCGCAATTACTGCAGACGTACATGGTCCTGTCTTTCGCCATAATATTAAGGCTTATTCTTGTATGACGTATTATAGTCTTTCTTAGTGAATGTTGTATCAATCAACACATTACCATTCTTTTGAGAGCGGAATACATAATGAAAGTTGTAAGCTGCCTGCTTAAATTCCTTCATACTCGTATTTTCTTTCAAACTACTGAGAATGGAACTTGCAATTTGCCTCTGTCCTTTAGCTATAACGACAGGATCATCAATCTTACCAGAGATAGTGTAATAATAACTGAATGTGTGAGTTGCTCTGTCAAAACCTACGCTATCCGTGCGCTGAGAGTCCACGAATGGAGTGGGGCAGTAGCGATCCGTGTAATCTTCTGCCGACTTCGCTGCCAAATCCTCTAGGTTTGTGCGATGACAACTCACCAATGAAAGCGCAGCAAAAGCAAGAAACAATATTTTTTTCTTTGTCATTTAACTTCTAATTCCTAACTTCTAACTCCTAACTATTTATGTTATCCCTCCTCGGCTACGTCGGGAAGAATCTTAGTGATCTGGCCAGAACCTACCGTACGGCCGCCCTCGCGGATAGCGAAACGGAGACCCTCATTCAGAGCAACCTTGTAGATCAGGCGGACCTCGATCTCTACGTTATCACCAGGCATCACCATGTCAACGCCTTCCGGAAGAGTGATCTCACCGGTGCAGTCCATAGTACGGAGGTAGAACTGAGGACGATAACGGTTGCCGAACGGAGTGTGACGGCCACCCTCTTCCTTCTTCAGCACGTAGATAGAAGCCTTGAAGTGATCATGCGGAGTGATGACACCCGGGTGCACCACAACCATACCACGCTTAACCTCTTCCTTGTCGATACCGCGGAGGAGCAGGCCAACGTTATCACCAGCCTCGCCCTCGGGCAGAGTCTTGCGGAACATCTCCACACCCGTAATAACAGACTTCTTGTTCTCACCAAGGCCGAGCAACTGAACCTCGTCGCCGATCTTGCACTTACCAGTCTCGATACGGCCTGTAGCAACAGTACCGCGACCTGTGATAGAGAACACGTCCTCAACAGGCATCAAGAAGGGCTTATCGCGATCGCGAGGAGGCTCTTGAATCCATTCGTCAACAGCGTTCATGAGGTTCATTACGCTTTCAACACCCTTAGCATCACCGTTGAGTGCACCGAGTGCAGTACCGCGGATGATAGGAGTATCTTCTTCGAATTCGTATTGACCGAGGAGATCTTGCATATCCATCTCAACGAGTTCGAGCATTTCTTCGTCTTCAACGAGGTCGCACTTGTTGAGGAATACAACGAGACGAGGAACGTTTACCTGACGAGCGAGAAGGATGTGCTCACGAGTCTGAGGCATAGGACCGTCAGTTGCAGCAACTACAATGATAGCACCGTCCATTTGCGCAGCACCAGTTACCATGTTCTTCACATAGTCGGCGTGACCTGGGCAGTCTACGTGTGCGTAGTGACGCTTCGCAGTTTCGTATTCAACGTGAGCAGTGTTGATAGTGATACCACGTTCCTTTTCTTCAGGAGCGTTGTCGATTTGGTCGAAAGACTTAGCTTCAGAAAGACCAGCATCAGCAAGCACCTTAGTGATAGCAGCAGTAAGAGTAGTCTTACCGTGGTCAACGTGACCGATAGTACCAATGTTCACGTGCGGCTTGGTACGCTCGAAATGTTCTTTTGCCATTGTAGTTATTGTTAGATTGTTAAAAATCAGATACTGAAAAAGACTGGAGAAAAAGAGCAGAACCCTCCCCAATCTCACTTAGAGAGCTGTTAGTGAGACTTGAACTCACGACCTCTTCCTTACCAAGGAAGTGCTCTACCGCTGAGCTATAACAGCAAAATATTTGAGCGGGAAACGGGGCTCAAACCCGCAACCCCCAGCTTGGAAGGCTAGTGCTCTATCAATTGAGCTATTCCCGCAGAACCTCCGGAGAGGTGGGTAGTGATGGATTCGAACCACCGAAGGCGTAAGCCAGCAGATTTACAGTCTGCCCCATTTGGCCACTCTGGTAACTACCCTTTCAAGAATGCGGATCCGCCTTCAACTGCGTCGAATCGCGGTGCGTTCCCGATTTCGAGTGCAAAGGTAGGCATTTATTTCAGACCCGCAAACTTTTCGGCTGTTTTTTTTCTTCTCAGCCGTGATTTTCTTTATTCTCTGCCAATTCTCGGCGGGCAACATCGACACAGAGATCCACGGCCTCTTCGAAGGTGTCGGCTACTTTCACCGTGTGAATGCTGCGACCCGGCAAGACGACATGCAGTTTTGCCTCCTTATTGTTGGCTGTCTCTGGTTTCACCACTTGAAGCGTGAGTTCCACATTCTGCACCTCGCCATGCTTTTCGAGCTTAGCGATTTTCTTATCAATGAAAGCCACAAGTTTTTCGGTGGCGTTGAAACGAAGCGTTTGAAGTTTGAATTCCATGGTGTCCTCCTTTGATGTGTTTGGTGTTTTACGGAGTGTTTGTCGTTCGCCCCAGATTGTTATGGGGTACACCGCGAATATAGGATTATTTTTTCGAGCTGCCAAATTTTCGTGCAGGTTTTTCGCGCACGCGTACGTTACGCGCGCTCAGCAGGTTTCAGAAAAAAACCTTCACCCTTCACCGCCCGGTGATAATCATTGCCCATTCAGCGGTTTAGGGGTGAAGACTTTTGCGCTTCGGCGTCTTCACCAAGATGTGAAGGGTGAACATCAAAAGTCTTCACACTTTACAGAATGACTATCAACAACTTACGGCATACAGGTGAAGAGGTGAAGGCAAAAAAACAAAAACCACTTGACGCGCGCGCGTGTAAAAACAGAAGAAAACTGCGTTGCGGAGATGAAAAACAAGATAGCTCCACACGCTTTGAAAAGAAGAGAGTTTCCAAAAGAAAACACGGAAGTCTCCCTCAAAAGCTCCCGTGTTTTAATTGATGCCTGTGCTATCTCAATCAGACAAATGACCGTAATTCTCAGGCAAGCAGTTATTACATTGTTCTATTTGAGGCCCAGACTGATCAGCAAGACTTCTATCCGCATCGTTTTTCTCATTCAGTTTTCTAGCTATGGATTCCTTTCAAGGCATACACTCATATAAGCAGAGTCTTTATCGAATGGTTGAAAGGTATTGGGTAACATTTCCTGTGCAAAAGGCAAAACCTCTTTATATTTATCTGGGCTTGTTACTTTGTAAAAGAAATCATACAAGTCGCTAGCTACTCTTATGAATCCAGTAGTCCTAAAGTCAGTGATATAAATATCCATCTCATCCTCCTTACTCATAATATCCCAGAATAGACAATCGCCATTTTCACTGACTCCAAAGGGTATGAGATCTTTTAATTTGGAGTATTCTAAATCAGGGGCTACATCAAACCATAATTCCTCCTTGTTGTCTAATACATCTTGATATGTCGAAATGATCTCCCGACTTCTGATAAAAAACGAATCGGGATAATCTCCCATAGGAATATATATTATGAAAAGACCACAAGACAGGCCATAACCATATTGCCTAACAAAAGAGACGTAAGATGGGGGGAACTTTTTTCCATTTACAAAAGTAAAGTTATGGAGGATAGCGTCCTCTCCCCCTATAACAGCGGGACTACACTTTCCTAAGGTAAAATTCATACAAACAACAACATTGAGTTTTTGTCTACGATTATTTTATACTGCATCATCAACAATGACATTATCATCTTGATCAATAGCATATATGCTTATTAGCTGAGTTCGGCCAAAGCAATTTGCCTTTCTCTTTCGATGATTTCAATATTAAGCGAAGGCTTTTGGGGCAAGAAACTGTATGCAACCATGGCTGCCATTAGATTCGCGGCAAATCTTCCGATGTTTCTGCGACACGCACTACGCTACCCTTTTTCTGCACGATCGTGGGGATGGGCAGCCGCATATTGCTGACGTAATTCTGCGACCGTGGTGTGTGTGTAAATGGAAGTGGTGACGACGCTTTCGTGACCCAGCAAACGGCGAATGGCCTCAAGCTGGGCACCGTGGTTGAGCATGGCCGTGGCGAAACTATGGCGAAGCACGTGCGGCGATTTCTTTTGTTGTGTAGTGACGACCGAAAGCGCTGTTCGCACCATCGTGCGGAGGGTGGAATATCCCAGTCGATGGCCGCGGGAACTGAGGAACAGTGCATTTTCGTCGGTGGAGAAGCGCTGAAGAAACTCGCGACGGACGGGGAGATAATCCCGAAGTGCGTTGGTCAATTCGGTTCCAAAAGGCACGACCCGCTGTTTGTTGCCCTTACCCGTCACGCGGAGTTGCGCCGTAGAGAGGTCTACATCCCCCAAATTCAGTCCCAAAACCTCAGCGGCACGAAGTCCGGTGTGATAAAGCAGGAGAAGAAGGGTGCGGTCACGACGGCCGGCATAGTCTTCTCCAAACCGATAATAACGAAATAGCCGATCCATCTCGCCCTCGCGAACAAAACCGGGGATTCGCTTGGGGGCCTTGGGGTTGCGCACGTTGTGCGCCGGATCGGAGGAGACAAGACCTTCGCGCAGAAGGTAGCGATAGAACGACCGCAACGCAGAAAGTGAGCGATTGACGGTGTTGGGGGCGTAATTGCTCCGCATGAGATGAGCCAACCATTCGCGTACGTGACCGGTGGCGACGGTTTCCCATGCAATGGTGGGATGCCGGGCGATGAGATAGTCGGCGCAGGCGGTGAGACTGTCTTCGTAGGTGCTGCGCGTGAGCGGAGAACATCCCCGCTGACCGGACATATAGTCGAGAAAACGCGTGATATGCGCATACATGGGGTGTGTGGGTGTGGAAGACATGCCGATTGGGATAGGATTAGGGTGATGAAAACGCCGAACTGGCGGAGCGAAGAACGGGAAAATACGAAAAACGCCATCTCCGAGGGGGAGACGGCGCTATGCTTGCGTGTATTCGCGAAGGGGGACTAAAAATTAGTCTTCGTTGCGATGGAGAGCTTGCACATAGATGGCGTGCTCCATGGCGAGACGCTTGCGAACGCTGGGTTTGTCGAACTGTTGGCGGCGACGGAGTTCTTTCACGACACCGGTTCTTTCAAACTTTCTCTTGAATTTCTTGAGGGCGCGTTCGATGTTCTCGCCTTCCTTTACGGGTACAATAATCATTTGTAGTGCTATATTTTTTGTTTTGTAGAATAAGCGTACTGAGATACTTGGTGCAAAAGTACGCATTTTTTCTCGGCCGCAAAGATTTCATCTGTTTTTTCTTGCGACCGCGATGCGAAATTGCATCATTTACCACCGAAAATGGGCGGTGTGAAGATGTTATAGCGTGATATTGACTGTCTGGGTGAGAACTATCCCTCCTTTCTAATTGGGTGGGCGCGAACGAACTCGCGTTGTGGTTTTATCTTGCGCATGCGTTCCCTCTATTCGACCCGAAAGCGCGGGAAGAGGGGCCATGCGATCAATCCTTTATTGAATGATGCGGCGTGCTCCGACGTAGCGACTGCTGAAGTAGGGGTCGGTGGAGTTGTCGACGCGAACGCCTGATGAGGTACTGGCGTGAATGAATTTGAAGCTACCGTTTGCGGAGTTCACTTCCGTGACAATGCCGACGTGCCCTACTCTGCTGCCACCACCGCGACCGCCGAAGAAGACGAGATCGCCTTTGCGCATGTCGGCAATACCGGCAACGGGGGCACCCTCGGTGTATTGACTGCGCGAAGAACGGGTGAGCGTAAGGTTGTGCTGACGATAAACGTAGCTGGTGAAACCACTGCAATCGAAACCATTGGGGCCGCTTTGTCCGCTGCGATAGGGAACGCCGATGAAGCGGAAAGCAGTGTTGAGCAGGTTTTCGATCATGCCGAGGCGGCCGCTTGCGCTCTGTTTGGAGGCTGCGAGGGCTTCGGGAATGCGGGGGGCTGCAGTTTCACGATAGTGGGTGACGGCTCCGACGAGCTCGATGAGGGCTTGGGGGCGGGATTTGGTGAGTCGGGCCTGTGTGGGCAGCGAATCACCGGTGGCAGCCGCTTGATAGTCGGCTACGTCTTGTGCATAGCGCGCCTGTGTGCCGTTGACGTGGGTGGTTACAAACCACCCGGCGAGCAACGCGGCTGCGCTGAAAAGAATTTTTTTGGCTTTCACGAGTACCTTATTTTGTGGGGTGACTGATGATTACCTCGCGAAGATAGCATTTTTTGTGTAGTCGACCAAACAACTCGGCGGATTTTCGCGTCTTTTTAGCAAATTCATCGTAAAGTGCAACGAAAAAGGCACGTCAAACCGCCGGTCGGCGATTTGACGTGCCATTTTGTTGAGCAACGACGCGCTTAGAGTTTCTGTGTGTGTCGGATGCTATCGTCGTATTGCACTTGGAGACGAAGGAGTTCCTTCTTCATCTCACGGGTGATTTTTTCCATGCCGGGTTTACCATAGAGATTGTGCATCTCGGTGGAATCGGTTTTCAGATCATAGAGTTCCCAAGCATCGATGTCGTTGTAGAAATGGATGAGTTTGTAGCGATCGTTGCGCACGCCGTAGTGGCGACGCACACTGTGCTCTGCGGGATACTCGTAGTAGTGATAGTAGATGCTCTTGCGCCAGTTTTTCGGGTGCTTTCCTTGGAGCAACGGCACGAGCGAAACGCCCTGGATGTCAGCGGGAATGGGAGCACCGGCCAATTCGAGGAAGGTGGGTGCGTAGTCAATGTTCTGCACCATTTCATTGATGTCTCCGCGTGCTTTCAGTCCCTTGGGCAAGTGCATGAGCAAGGGGGTGGCGAGAGATTCCTCGTACATGAAGCGCTTGTCGAACCAGCCGTGTTCGCCCATGTAGAATCCTTGGTCGGAAGTGTAGACCACGAGGGTGTTGTCGAGCAGGCCTTGTTCTTTGAGATGGTCGAGCAGACGACCTACGTTGTCGTCGAGCGTTTTGACTACTTTTGCATAGTCGCGCATATAACGTTGGAACTTGAATTCGGTGAGGGCGCGTCCGGTGAGATGCCGCTTCTCGAAATCGAGACTGAGGGAGTCGTAAAAGTGATCGTAGATGGCGCGATCGCGCGAATTGAGACGACCGATCATGTTGAGGTAGGCGTCCTTGAGGTGCGAACCGCTGTAGGGCGACAGCATTTTGCAGTCGTAGTCGATGGTCATGTCTTTGCCGATTTCCATTTCGGTGAGACCGGCCGCTTTGCGCCCTTCGTAGTCGTCATAAAAATTGGCAGGAAGTTCGAAGGTCTTGTCTTCGTATTCGTGCAGATACTTCAACTCGGGGAGCCAGTCGCGATGGCAGGCTTTGTGATGCACGAAGAGCGCGAAGGGTTTGCTCTTGTCTCGTTCCTCGTCCAACCAATGAATGGCTTTGTCGGTAATGATGTTGGTGAGATAGCCTTTCGCCACGTAGGAACTGTCGGCATTGTAGAAGTCGGGGTTGTAGTAGTTGCCTTGTGCAGGAAGGATGTCCCAATGGTCGAAACCGGTGGGCTGGCTCACGAGGTGCCACTTGCCGATCAATGCGGTTTGGTAACCGGCTTTTTGGAGCAACTTGGGCATGGTCTGCTGTGCGCCGTTGAAAATGCCGTGTTCGTTGTTGGTGAACCCATTTTTGTGGGAGTGTTTACCGGTGAGCATGCAGGCGCGCGACGGACCACTGAGCGAATTGGCGACAAACGAGCGGGTGAATTTCACGCCGTCTTGCGCCACACGGTCGAGGTTGGGGGTCTGAATATTGCGATGATCATAGGCCGAGAGCATCTGTGCGGTGTGGTCGTCGGTCATGATATAGACGATGTTGTAGCGCTGCTGCGCGGCGGCACAGAGGGGGAGCAAAGCGGCTACGACGGGAAGAAGTTCTTTCTTCATGATCAGAGGGAAGAATTGAAGGTGTTGAGATTTGAAGGCGGAGCACTGACGTGCATTTCGTTCGGACGAGAACGCGCGTACTCCCATCCTCGACGCGGTGCGCGCGGTTTCTACGATGGGTTACGGCAATGAATTGCGGCAAGTACCATGCGATAGTATAGGATTCCTTATATATAAGGTATATCGAGGGGACCCTACATATATAATACTACATATATAATAGAAGATGGCGTCCCTCGTCCACCAAAGGAGGAGGGACGCCGTCGGATGGGTGTATTGTCGCGGGACGTGGGTTATCCCTGTTGCGTCATGGAGTAGACGAGGTCTACGATTTGTTGTGCGAGGGCATCGGCTTCCTCACGCGTATGTGCTTCGGCATACACGCGAATAATGGGTTCGGTGTTCGACTTACGGAGGTGTACCCACTTGTCGGGGAAATCGATTTTCACGCCGTCGATGTCGGTAATCTGTTCGTTCTTGTAGATTTCCTTCACGCGCTGCAACAGGGCAAAGATATCGGTGGTGGGATTGAGATCGATGCGATTTTTCGAGATGCAGTATTGGGGCAGACTGTCGCGGAGCTCCGAAGCCTTGCAACCCAACTTGGCCAGATGCGTCAAAATGAGCGCAATACCAACCAAAGCGTCGCGACCGGAGTGGGCAGCGGGATAGATTACACCGCCATTGCCTTCGCCGCCGATCACGGCACCGGTTTCTTTCATTTTCGTCACCACATTCACCTCACCTACGGCGGCAGGAGCGTAGTTGCAACCGTGCTTTTCGGTGACGTCGCGCAGTCCACGCGAAGAGGAGAGGTTGCTCACGGTATTGCCGGGCGTGTGCTGCAGCACGTAGTCAGCCACGGCCACGAGGGTGTTTTCTTCGCCGAACATGGTGCCGTCTTCGCAGACCAATGCGAGGCGGTCGGCATCGGGGTCGACGACGAAGCCAATGTCATGACGACCTTTGCGCATGAGGTTGCGGATCTCGCTGAGGTTCTCCTTGAGGGGTTCAGGATTGTGGGAGAAATCGCCGGTGGGTTCGCAGTTGAGCAGCGTCACCTGCGTAACACCGAGCTGACCGAGGAGTTTGGGGATGATAATACCTCCCACGGAATTCACGGCGTCGAGCGCCACGGTGAAGTGGGCGCGACGAATGGCATCAACATCCACGAGTTCGAGCTGCTTGATCACTTCGATGTGACGCTGATCGTAGCTGTAGTTTTGGATGAGACAGCCGAGATTGTCGACATCGGCAAATTCGTAAGCTTCGGCATTGGCGGCACGAACAACTTCGCTCGCCTCAGTGGGGGGAAGGAATTCGCCTTTTTCGTTGAGGAATTTGAGGGCGTTCCACTGACGGGGGTTGTGACTGGCGGTGATGATCACGCCGCCGCAGGCGCTTTCCATCGATACGGCCAATTCTGTGGTGGGAGTGGAGGCGAGTCCGATGTTGATCACGTCGAAACCCATGCTCATCAGCGTGCCGCAGACGACCTGGCTGACCATCTCGCCGGAGATGCGCGCATCGCGACCGACCACGATCTTGCGACGATACTTGCGACTCACGACATTTTCGCGCAAGCTGGCGAAAGCAGCCACAGATTTTGCAATATCCACGGGGTTGAGTGTGTCCCCGCTGCGGCCACCGATCGTGCCGCGGAATCCCGAGATTGACTTGATTAGGGTCATATTGTTGTATATTTTGCTGATTGCACTGAGGCGAACCCTTCTGCTACAACGAGTTGGCAGAATCGTCCGTGTTTGACTCTACAAAGATACACACTTCTTATTATTCGCCTGCAAAACCGAGTGGCTTTTTTCCGTCTCCGGAACAGCAAATCGAAAATCGGCCGGAGAAAAACGGATTTCGGAAAGGCACTTGTATAAAAGGAGGGGCGTGTGTATAAAAAATTGTGTCCCGACGACCGATTGACGACGGGACACATAATATGTATAAGAAGTGGCGTGTTCATCGTCCCAACGACGATATCACCACTCTATTTATTTCTTGAACTACTTGTTCTTCGCATCTTGCTGTTGCGCTTGGAGGCGGGCGATCTCAGCCTTGCCGGTGGGCGTTGCAGCATAAGCCTGATAGAAGGCATCGCGATAGTAGATCATCATGTTGAGCGAACGGGGCACGACGTCGCCGAGTTCGAAGTTGTCGGAGAGGAGCATTTCCACACCGGCCCAAACGGCATTTTCGAAACGCACTGCGCCTTTGGCCACCTTCACGTCAGCGTTGGCTTTGTTGAGGGCAGCATAAACGTCTGCACGGTTTTCTTCCGTCACCTCGAAGATCTGGGGGAAGAAAAGGTTGAGGAAGTTCTCGTCCTGATCGTCGCGGAAGTGGATGAAGTCGAGGGTTTCGTACTTGAACTGGAGACCGAAATCAGTCTTTTCGGGGCAGAAGCCCTCTTTCTTGAGGTATTCTTCGAGTTTGTCGCAAAATGCCATATTCTGTTGTTGTTTTGAGTATTAACGCCCGCCACACAACACAAATCGGTCGGTTGCGCGGCAATAGGCACGACTTAGATAATGCAAATATAGGTTTTCCGACTCGTTCTGCCAAACAAATCTTACATTTTTCAATATCAGCTTTCTGAAAGCACACCCCGGCATACTGCAAAAATGGCAATCCATTCACTCATAATCAACAAGTTAACTGACATTTTTACAGCTTATGCAGATAATTCGTCAGTTTTGTCCGTTCGGCAAGGCGCTTGCACAAGAACAAAGCGTCGACGCAACGAGTCGAAAGGGTGGAACGCCCCGTCGAAGCTCGTCGAGCCGCGGTTCGTATGCACAATGCGCGATCAAACACGCGATGCACAATCGGACACGCGAGAAACTCAGCGCCGACCACGATCATTCATTCACACAACGCAAACAACACAATAAATATATGAACTTCGACAATTTCACCATCAAAGCCCAAGAGGCTGTGCAATACGCCGTACAAACGGCACAGCGCACACACCGACAGGCCATCACCGCCGCCCATCTTTTGCAGGGGGTCATTGCCGTGGGAGAGAACGTCACGCAGTTTCTCTTCGGCAAAACCGGGGTGAACGCCGAACTCCTTTCCCGTGCACTCGACAGCGAACTCCAAAGCCTGCCCCGCGTTGACGGCGGCGAACCTTATTTGGATCGCGAAGCCAACGCTGCTCTCACCACAGCGCAAGACATTGCGCGCCGCGACGGCGACCAGTTTGTCGGACTCGAACCGCTCCTGCTCGCCCTCCTCACCACCGAAAGCACCGCATCGCGCCTGCTGAAAGACGCCGGCATGACCGCCGACGCACTCACCGCGGCCATCAAGGAACTCCGCGGCGGACGCAAGGCCGACTCCGCTTCGAGCGAAGACACCTACCAGTCCTTGCAAAAATACGCCCGCGACCTTGTGGCCGAAGCCCGCGACGGCAAATTGGACCCCGTGATCGGACGCGACGAAGAGATTCGTCGGGTGCTGCAGATCCTTTCGCGCCGCACCAAGAACAACCCGATTCTCATCGGCGAACCCGGTACCGGTAAAACCGCCATTGTCGAAGGTTTGGCACAACGCATCGCTCGTGGTGACGTACCGGAGAACCTGCGCGACAAGCGCGTCTTCTCGCTCGACATGGGCGCACTCGTGGCCGGTGCCAAATACAAAGGCGAATTTGAAGAGCGCCTCAAGAGCGTGGTCAACGAAGTGACCGCAGCCCAAGGTGGCATCATCCTCTTCATCGACGAAATCCACACCCTCGTGGGTGCCGGTAAGGGCGAAGGCGCCATGGATGCGGCCAACATTCTCAAACCGGCTTTGGCACGCGGCGAACTTCGCAGCATCGGTGCCACCACGCTGGAGGAATACCAGAAGTATTTCGAAAAGGACAAGGCCCTCGAACGCCGCTTCCAGACCGTCATGGTCGACGAACCGACTCCCGAAGACGCCATCTCCATCCTGCGCGGACTGAAAGAGCGCTACGAGAACCACCATCACGTGCGCATTCAGGACGATGCCCTCATCGCCGCCGTCACCCTCTCCCATCGCTACATCTCCGACCGCTTTCTCCCCGACAAGGCCATCGACCTCATGGACGAAGCTGCTGCCAAGCTCCGCATGGAACGCGATTCGCAGCCCGAACAGCTCGATGAAATCTCACGCCGCTTGCGCCAACTCGAAATCGAGCGCGAAGCCATCCGCCACGAGGCCGACGCCGCAGCCGACGGCAGCCACGACGCCAAACTCACCGCGCTCAACAAAGAGATCCAGACGCTCCAAGAGGAAGAACACGACCTCAAGGGCAAATGGGAAGGCGAACGTGAGATCCTGGCCCAGATCCAGCAACACAAGCAAGAGATCGAGCAACTCAAGTTCGAGGCCGATCGTGCCGAACGCGAAGGCGACTACGGCAAGGTGGCCGAAATTCGCTACGGCCGCCTGAAGGAACTCGAGAGCAAGATCGCCGAACTCCACAACACCCTGCTCAAGCGCCAAGGTGCGGAAGCCATGGTGAAAGAAGAGGTCACGGCCGACGACATTGCCGACGTGGTGAGCCGCTGGACCGGCATTCCCGTCACGCGCATGCTGCAAAGCGAACGCGAGAAACTCCTGCATCTCGAAGACGAGCTCCACGCCCGTGTCATCGGTCAGGACGAGGCCATCAAAGCCGTGTCCGACGCCGTGCGCCGCAGCCGGGCCGGACTCCAAGACCCGAAACGCCCCATCGGCTCGTTCATCTTCCTCGGATCGACGGGTGTCGGTAAGACCGAACTGGCGAAGGCGCTGGCCGAATGCCTCTTCGACGACGAGAACATGATGACGCGCATCGACATGAGCGAATATCAGGAGAAATTCTCGGCCACTCGCCTCATCGGTGCCCCTCCGGGATACGTCGGTTACGACGAAGGCGGACAACTCACCGAGGCCGTACGCCGCAAGCCCTACTCTGTTGTGCTCTTCGACGAGATCGAGAAGGCACACCCCGATGTGTTCAACATCCTCTTACAGGTGCTCGACGACGGGCGACTCACCGACAACAAGGGTCGGACGGTGAACTTCAAGAACACCATCATCATCATGACCTCCAACCTCCTCACGGCCAAAGACACGCCTGAAGCCGACGGGGACAAGGAGAGCACACGCGAACAACTGGTGGCTGCACTCACTGCTCCACGCATCTCGCCTTCGGGCACGCCGCTGCCCGGCCTGCGGCCTGAGTTTGTCAACCGCATCGACGACATCATCATGTTCCACTCGCTCACCCGCAGCGAAATCGAACAGATCGTGCGCATCCACATCGCCACCGTGGCTCGCCGCCTCGAGGCTCAGGGCATCACGCTCCGCGTCAACGACGACGCCGTGTCGTTCCTCGCCGACGAAGGTTACGATCCCGACTATGGTGCTCGTCCCGTGAAACGCGCCTTGCAAAACTTCTTGCTCAACGATCTCTCGAAAGCCATCTTGAGCGGCAAGGTCGACAACACGCATCCCATCCTCGTCAAAAAGTCGGGCGACGGACTGATCTTCGAAAACGACAAAGCATAACGTTCCTCGTTATTCTTTTCCCTATCTTTCCTACGGGCGCTCCCCATCTCGGGAGCGCCCGTTTTTCGTTTTCGCGCGGCGTCCATTTTTCTGCTGTCGAGCGCCTGTCCTCGCGCGTGCGCGCGTCAGGCACTTTTCGTTTTTTGCCTTCACCTCTTCACCCAGCCTGTACATTTCGCTGTGATTCAACACGATATGGGTGAAGGTTTTATTCAAAAAGCCTTCACCTTCCGGGGCGTCGGCGCGGGCCTGGCCGATCGGGTCATCGTGTCAACAAGAAACCGGTGAAAATGGACAATCGGCAGGAACCAAGCACGTCGCATGAAAAGATGAAGGGTAAAACACAAAAGTCTTCACCCCTATTCCACTGAGCGACAACGAGATGTGTACCCCCGGTGAAGAAGTGAAGGCCAAAAAAGAAAACCACCTGACGCGCACGCGCGCGAGGAAGCGGGAAGAAAGGAAGAAAACAAGGGAGGATTTGAAAGGAAGTCGGTAACTTTGATTCAGAAGTCGTATAATAAAAAATACCCAGGAACATGTAATTGCCATTCAAAGGAAATAACTACATTTGCAATAGAAACAATTAGCAACAACCTGAGTTCGGTCTAAAAAATATCCATTGTGAAGATTCTAATTCAATATCAAGAAATGAAGTATTATTTTGCCGCTTTCTGCCTATTATTAGGCAGTCTTTTGCCCATTGAGGCACAAACAACTAGACAAATAGAAGTATCTTTCCCTATCCTCAAAGGGAAAATGAAACTTCAGGGAGTTATTTCACAAGTAGCTCATGCTCCACAGCAATCACCTATTTTGGTCTTAGTAACGCCACCACAAGCTTCCAATCGGGACTATGTTGGCTTCTTTAAAGCGTTGTCTGACTCTTTAAACCGTAAGGGATACACAACGTTCAGATATGACAACCGCAGTTATTCGGACACCCTTCTAGGGGGGCAGCCTCAAGAAGGTCGTTATACCATGCATGATGCAGCTGACGACCTCCATGATGCTTTAGCCTTTCTGAAGTCCGATGAGCGTTTCGCATCACATCCAGTGGGCGTTATCGGACATAGTGAAGGAGGTTCTGTCGCCATTATTGAGGCATCAAGAAACACGGAGGTAAAACAACTTCTACTCCTTGCTACTACGGGGGTGAAAGGAGAGCAAGTATATTACGAACAAGTTATGTCGCGTCTTACTCCTTTTTTAAAGCGGCACTCATATTCAGAAATTAATCTCCTTAGGTACTTGATTTACCGAAATGCTCGCATATTAGCTTCTGAACCAAGAGATAATCAGGCAATAAAAGATTTGGAAAAGGAAATAGCTGAGATTTATCAGCGGAATCCAAGTTTTTTCAATTCATCCTTTGGTGTACAAACACAGCAAGAATTTGTAAAAAGTCAAACGGAACTATTCAAAAACGACGCACGTCTACTTGCATTCATTCGCTATAACCCCAAAAAGTATCTGCAAAGTGTTCGCTGCCCCATCTTTATTGCTTATGCAACAAACGACAACTTAATCAATTATCTCGAACACCAAAAAGGAATAGAGTGTGCACTCCTAGAAAATCAGCATTTCAACTTCTTCTCCATTGCGATTGACGGCGCTAATCACTCATTTGAAGATCAAGAAGGCTACTTACCACTCTATGTTAGCGTCCATAAAAAAGAACCGAAGCTCTATTTAGGACAAGCATTTACCACCTTATTAGATAATATGACAAAATGGCTTCAGGTATCAACAAAATAGGTTCATCCGCCATTTGGAGTGGTGAGGTTCTAAAAATATTTATTGCTTAGACCGAACTCAGGTACTATCCTCGAAGACTGACAAATAATGAAATAAGGTCTCCCTCCTACACAACACTCCCCTCTGCAATAGTTTTTTTTGCAGAGGGGAGTGTTCTTGTGGTTTAGTGGAAAACGTATCGCGGCATCAGAACGAACAAATGGGGAAATCGTAGAGTGGCCAATCAGTTGAAAATGTCGGCTTGCTTACGAGGCGGGCGAACGGCTTGGCGGTAGTTGTCGCGGGCAAAACGGGTGAGGATGTCGCAGTGGGTCACAAAAGCCGAAGCTTGTCCCGTGGCACGCCAACGGGCCAAATCCATATAAGCCTTGAACTGACGCGACTGCTTGCGATAGACACGGCGAAACGTGTCGTTTTCAAACACCTCTTTGTAGGCCGGATCCATCGGCAGCCAAGCCATGGCGTAGAGAGCACGCTCGCGCAGATCGCGATCGGACGAGGCTAGAGCGAGGTTGAGATAGCGCAGACTGAGTTGCTGGAGCGGATCGCCGACGAAACGGTCGTCGGGCATGTCGCGGTCTTCCCAAGTCCATAGGCTCGACCCAACGCCATAGCGGGAGAGGAACCAGCAGTCGCCGGCAGCCGAGGCTTGCGCGAGATAGGTGGCCAGTCGGTAAGCGATGCGCTGCCGTTTGGCCGCATCGGAGGTGGAGTTGAACTGCGATTGCAAAGAGAGGATGTTCTGACAGAACTTTAATTTCACATCTTCCTGGAACGCGTATTCGGCTTCGGGATCTCCATCTTCGTCCACCGGCTGGTGCTTGAGCCAGCGCTCCACTTTGTAGTCGCGGGCGGCAACGTAGGGCGCGATGTTTTGCGACGAAATGAAATCGAGCGACGTTTGTTTGAAATAGGGTATGGCTTCTTCAAATCGGCATTCGCTCAGCAGCTTCGTCCCCATCACATCGTTGTAAAATTCCTTGTCGAAGTGGGTTGTGGGCTTCCACAATCGCTGCCACTCATGTTGTGCAGGAGCGTGCAGATAGTTGTAGTAGGCCTTCATGGAATCGGCCGAAAGGGCATAGAGTGTGTCAAAATAGTCGGAGCCGTAGATTTCATTGGCATCGTACGGGCTCCCTTCATCCATGTTGACGAAGGTGCTGTCGTAGAAATCGGCGCGCAGCAACAACAGTTCGTCGAAACGGCGGTGGGCTTTGGAGAGAACGGGAAGCAAATCTTGTTTGATCAACCGCGTGAGGAGTCGGTTAGAGTGCCCCTCTTTGCCGTCTTGATTCCAGCGGCGCAGATCGGGCACAACAGCATCGAGAGTGGCATCGGTGATGCCGCGCTGAGCCAAGTAGGTGAAGACGTGCACGTCGCGGGCGTTGGTGCGCATGAGCGGAGTGCCGGAGAGCTTGAGGGCAGCTTCGGCGGCGCGATCGGCCTCTGCATAGCGGCCGGCATAATAGTGGAGCATGGCGATGGCCGATTGCCACATGGCGAGCGAATGCGAGCGCTTTTCGGCCACGACCTTTTGCGCGAAGGCAATGAAGTCGCGCTGCTCGCGCTCCACCACGCCTGCACGGTCGATTTCTTTCAGATAGGTATTGTCGTCCGCATTGTCGTAGGTCTCTTGCACGTTCGTCACCAGGTCTTCGACGAGATAGGGCAAGAGGGGTGAATTGGGATCGGCGGCATATTCGGCACGAATGCCGGCCAGGTTGCGCAACTGGTAGACGAGGTAGCGAAGGCTCTGGACGTCGCCCTGCTCGGCATAGATGCGCACTGCTTCGTCTCGGCGTCCCAAACGGACGAGAGCGCCGGCATAGAGGTTGCGAAAGATGGGCGACCACGAGGCGGTGGCGTCCTTCGTGCTCGATTCCCACAACTGCGCCACTTCAGCATACCGGTCGAGGGCAAAGGCGCAGCGGGCACGCAACAGGCGGTATTCGCCGCTCCACTTGCCGGATTTGAGCGGCAGTGCACTCAGTCTCTGCAAAATCTTACGAGCGGCCGCTACGTCCCGCTTGGTGGGATAGCCCCAATCATGGGGATGTAACGTTTTGGAAGCGTAGAGATAATCGACGAGATCGCGCAAATAGGCGATGGTCGGAACGTCTCCACGCTGACGCGCGGTGTGAATGATGATGTTTTTCGACTGGGCGAAGTCGTCGGGCGACAACAAGGAGAGTTCGGCCAGCGCGGCATCGGCGTCTTCGAGCGAAATGCCGCCGCTGTAGTCGGCCCATTTGCGGATGCTGCCTTCGTAGAGCGAGGGACCCGACGCGCCGTCGTCCGGTACTACTTTATATATATAGTAGTTGGTGACGGGATAAAAAACGCAGGACCACCCTACCCCAAAGGAGAGCAACAAGAGCAGGCTAAGGACGATAGATTTCTTCATAACGTGAGGAGGTATGACGTTGAATGTTTTTGGCATCGAGTGGATAGAGGATGACTTGTCGGTGCAAGTTGGGACGGCGGCGCGAGAGTTCGGCGCGGACGGCGCGGATCTCGTCGAGGCGGCTGTCGTGGACGAAGACGGAGTCGCCGGGCACGAGCAGCACATCCGACTCGCGGCTTCCGCCCACCACGGGACTCACATAGCGCGAGGAGATGACGACATAGGCATCAGAGCGCACGCGCCGATAGACGGTGGAGTCGTCGAGCCGTTCGGCGTAGAGCAATCCTTTGTAGCGACCACCGCCCACGAGGCGCTGCCAATGGTAGTCGGGATAGGCGGCACAGAGCGGCAGGGGATAGTCGGCGATGCCACTAACGAAGGGTTTGACATCGCGCAGACGAAGGATGGGGTTGGGATTGTGCACATCGCGCGGGTCGCCGGTGTTATAGAGCATCAAAACGCCGTAATCTACGGGGGGCGCGGCTTGGCTGAGTTGGTGGAGCCGGATGGTGGCGGAGAGGCCGAGGCCGTGCGCGGTCAAGGTGGTGCGCAGGCGGCGCAAGAAGGCGAAATAGGCCGAGGCCGTGCGTGCGGTCCAGTCGCAGTCGATTTGCATTTCGCGCACCCGGCTGTCGCAATCGTTGGTGATGCTCATTTGCTCAACGCGGCGCGCGATGCGGTCGGCCAGTGTGTCGAGCGAGGCCGGAGCGGCATCGAGACAGGAGTTAACGATGAAGACCACGGGGACAATTTCGATGCCGCCGGGAACGGAATCGCGCCACTGCAAGGTGGCAACGGGCACGGGCTCGTCGGTGATTTGATCGGGGGCGACGTCGAAATAGCGCAGATAGACTTTGCCGATGTGGTAGCGGTGCAAGAAGGCGCGTTCCTCGGGAGAGAACGTCAACACAGTGCGCCAATAATAGACCGACGGCGCGGGACGCGGTACGGCCGGAGGCTGTTTGCGGCAGGAGGCAAAAAACAGTACCACCCAACAACAGCAGACGAGGAGGGGGAAGAGACGTTTCATGCGCACAAAATTAGACTTTCGACCGGAAGTGGACAAATGCCGGCGTTTGATTTTCCTGCGAATTACTATTTTTTTCGCGGATAGGACGAATTTGCGAAGCATGAGTTGGCGAAACGCAGGATCAAGATAGGAGAATCGGAAAAACAACTGCACACAACGAGCATTTTTGCGCAGTAAAGTCGGCATTTCTCCGCCATTTACACGACACAACTACAAATTCAGTCTATAAAGTTTGGCACAAAAGCGCGAAAGTCGTACATTTGTATCGCATGAGATAAAATAAATTTTCATCACATGCCGGACACGGTCCGTCCCCCCTACTATTCATCTTCAATAAATACCCGAACTATGCAACTGACCGACATCGCCGGCAGCTTCGACGGAAACATTTGGAAAGATGAAGTCAACGTTCGCGACTTCATCCAGTTCAACTACACCCCTTATGAGGGCGACGACAGCTTCTTGGCTCCGCCCACCGAAAACACCCTCGCGCTTTGGGACAAGCTCAGCGAGATGTTCAAAGTGGAACGCGAGAAAGGACTCTACGACGTCGAAACGCGACTCCCGCAAAGTGTAACCACCTATGGTGCGGGCTACATCGACAAGGACAAAGAGGTCGTTGTCGGTCTGCAAACGGACGCTCCGCTCAAACGCGGTATCTTCCCCAAAGGCGGTGTGCGCATGGTGGAAAATGCACTCAAAGCCTACGGCTACGAGCTCGACGACTGGACGAAGGAAATCTTCACCAAATATCGCAAGACGCACAACGAAGGCGTTTTCTCGGCCTACACGCCCGACATTCGCCGCTGCCGCAACAGTCACGTCATCACCGGTCTGCCCGACGCTTACGGCCGTGGTCGTATCATCGGTGACTATCGCCGCGTGGCTCTCTATGGCGTGAACAACCTCATCGAGGACAAGCAGAAATTCTTGGCGCGTCTGGAGATTCAGGAGATGAATGACAAGACGATCCAGCTCCGCGAAGAGACAACAGAGCAGATCAATGCGCTGAAAGACCTCATCAAACTCGGTGAAGCTTACGGTTTCGACCTTTCTCGTCCCGCAGAAAATGCGCGCGAAGCAGTGCAATATGTTTACCTCGCTTACCTCGCAGCAATCAAGGACCAAGACGGTGCTGCCATGTCGATCGGCCGTGTTTCGACCTTCCTCGACATCTACATCGAACGCGATCTCCGCGCCGGTACGCTCACGGAAGTGGAAGCACAGGAACTCATCGACCAGTTCGTGATGAAGCTCCGCATTGTGCGCTTCCTCCGCACCCCCGAATACAACGCTCTCTTCTCCGGCGACCCCGTTTGGGTGACCGAATCGATCGGCGGTATGGGTATGGATGGCCGCACGATGGTGACGAAAACTAGCTACCGCATCCTCCACACGCTCACCAACCTCGGACCGGCTCCCGAACCCAACCTCACGGTGCTCTGGTCGACTCGTCTGCCCGAAAACTGGAAGCGTTATTGCGCGAAGATGTCGATCGCAACGTCGGCCATCCAGTACGAAAACGACGACCTCATGCGTCCCGACTACGGCGACGACTATGGTATCGCTTGCTGCGTGTCGCCCATGCGTATCGGTAAGCAAATGCAGTTCTTCGGTGCGCGTGCCAACTTGGCGAAGTGCTTGCTCTATGCCATCAACGGTGGTGTCGACGAAATGAACGGCAAGCAGATTTCGCCCCTCTTCCCGCCCATCACCGGCGAATATCTCGAATACGAAGAGGTGATGCAGAAGTTCGATCAGATGATGCAATGGCTGGCACGTGTTTACAGCAACGCGCTCCACATCATCCACTACATGCACGACAAGTATGCCTACGAGGCATTGGAAATGGCACTCCACGACGGCGACATTCTTCGCACTCGTGCCAGCGGCATCGCCGGTATCTCGATCGTGGCCGACTCGTTGGCGGCTATCAAGTTCGGTAAGGTGCGCGTGATTCGCGACGAACGCGGTCTGGCGGTCGGTTTCGAACAGGAAGGCAGCTACGTGCCCTTCGGTAACAACGACGACGCCACCGACCAAATCGCGGTGGACATCACCAAGACGTTCATGAACTACATGCGTCAGCACGAAGGTTACCGCGATTCCGAACCCACGCAGTCGCTCCTCACCATCACCTCTAACGTGGTGTACGGTAAGAACACGGGTGCAACGCCTTGCGGACGTCCCGCCGGCGTACCGTTCGCTCCCGGTGCCAACCCCATGAACGGTCGCGATACCAAGGGTGCTGTGGCTTCGCTCGCTTCTGTGGCGAAACTCCCCTTCCAGCACTCGCACGACGGCATCTCTTATACTTGGGCCATCTCTCCCGCCACACTCGGTAAGGACGATGAGACAAAGATCAACAACCTCGTAGGGCTCATGGACGGCTACTTCACGCCCGACGGTGGTCAGCACCTCAACGTGAATGTCTTCGACCGCGATCTCCTCTACGATGCAATGGAACACCCCGAGAAGTACCCGCAGCTCACCATCCGTGTTTCGGGCTACGCCGTGAACTTCATCAAGCTCACACGTGAACAACAACTCGACGTGATCTCGCGCACCATTAGCAGCAGCTGCTAATCCTACGCGCGTAGAATTCATCCCATAAAAGCAAGACACTCAGGAACTCCCCTTCGGACGGCTCCTGAGTGTCTTCAGTTTTCAGGTGTGTGTTTGCTCGCAGATCAACCCTTTCCGGTAAAAGTGCCGTACCACGGCCTGCCCCGGTTCTTCTCGCAGTGCGAACTCCAGCCCACACGCACTTCCCGCCTTCCGACCTAACAAACAAATTCTCTATGACGTCAACCGATTCACCTATCATCGGACGCATCCACTCTCTCGAATCGATGGGCACCGTCGACGGCCCCGGCATTCGCTTCGTCACCTTCCTGCAAGGCTGCCCCATGCGTTGCAAGTTCTGCCACAATCCCGACACGTGGGACGTCGGTGCAAAAACCAAATACGAACTCACCCCCGAAGAATTGCTGCGCGAAGTGCGCAAGTACAAAAACTTCATCAAATCGGGTGGGGTCACCTGCACCGGCGGCGAACCGCTGATGCAAGCCGAGTTTGTCGAGGCCTTCTTCAACCTCTGTCGTGCCGAAGGCATTCACACCGCGCTCGACACGGCCGGCTCCGTCTGGACCGAAGCGGCACGACGCGCAGCCGCCGCGGCCGACCTGATTCTCTTCGACGTGAAAACCGTCGACGACTCCATTCATAAAGACTACATTGGTGTCACGCGCGACCACAATGCGCGTTTTCTCGACTACCTGCAAGAGATCGGTAAACCCGTGTGGTTGCGCCACGTCGTCGTTCCCGGCATCACAGACGACGACGCACGCCTCAACGCCCTGGCCGAGTACCTCAAACCCTATACCATCATCGAACGCGTCGAAGTCCTCCCCTATCATACCATGGGCGCCTTCAAATACGAAAGCATGGGCTTGCCCTACCCGCTCGAAGGCGTAGAACCGCTCTCCGCCGAGCGCAAAGAAAACGCGAGAGCCATCTTTGCCCGACACCTCCCGGGTATCAAAATTCTTTGATGCACGCCCGACACTCGTCGCGGCCCACATCAAAAAGCGCTCCGTCGCCTCCCACGAGATACGACGGAGCGCTTTCCGCATTGATCCGAACGGCACAAAAAAGAAGCGCTCCACAATCTTCGATTGTGGAGCGCTTGCTCTTGTACTCCGAGCCGGGGTCGAACCGGCACAGGTTTCCCTATCGGTGTTTGAGACCGACGCGTCTACCGATTCCGCCATCGGAGCAAATCTTCGGATACACAGCGATCGACCGAGACAGTCGTACACTGTTTCACCGTGATTCTTTTGCAAAGGTAATATATTTTCGTGGCATGAACAAATTACAGGCTCAAAAACTCGCACTCCTTTTCGAAAAGTACCCTCTCAGCATTGATTTCAAGCAAAACACTCGCTCATTCGAAAGCGAAATTGTATATTCGCCCTTACAAAATAATGTCTCTTGCCATGACAAACCACAACTACTGCATTCTGCTTGCGGGCGGCGTCGGGAAACGCCTCTGGCCCGTGAGCCGCGAACGGAAGCCGAAGCAATTCATTGATTTCTTCGGCATCGGGAAAACACTTCTACAACTCACCTTCGAGCGTTTCGCGGCCTTCCTTCCCGTCGAACACATCTTTGTCTCCACCTTCACCCCCTACGTTGACACCGTTCGCGAACAACTTCCGCAGTTGCCACCGCAAAACATCCTGGCCGAGCCCACCCAGCTCTCCACCGCACCGGCCGCTGCCTGGGCCACTTGGCACATCGCCCGCTTCGACCCCGAAGCCTGTATCGTCGCCACCCCCGCCGACCAATTCATCACCGGCGAAAACCTCTTCGCCCGCGAAATCACCGCCGGACTCGAATTTGTTAGCTCCCACAACACCTTCCTCGCCATGAGCGTGGCGGCTCACGCACCCAACACGGCCTACGGCTACATTCAAAAGGGCGAAGAACTCGGCGACCAACGCTTTTCTCTCAAAACCTTCACCGAAAAGCCGCCGCTCGATTTCGCCCGTCAGTTTGTGGCGAGTGGCGAATTCCTGTGGAACACCGGTCTCTTCCTTTGGAACGCACGCACCATGCTTCCCCTCGTCGGCCAACTCATCCCCGGACTCCCCGCAGCCGATGCGCCCCTCCCGCAGAACGAAAGCGAAAGCTCACTCTTATCGCAGTGCTATCCCGCGGCCGAGCATTGCAGCCTCGACCACGTCGTGCTCAACAACGGGCACCCCACCGTCGTACAAGCCTGCACCTTCGGTTGGAAAGACGTGGGATCGTGGCCCGTCATGAAAGAAACCCTCCCCGCCAACGTCGACGGCAACACCACCATCGGCAGCAACGAAGTGCTCTTCCAAGGCACGCGCCAAACCCTCGTCAGCCTGCCCAAAGGCTACGGCGCAGTCATTCGCGGACTCGACGGCTATCTCGTCACCCTCCAAGACAACATGCTGCTCATCACCCCCAACGAAGACGCCTCGCGCACCCGCCTCATCGCCGGCGAGGTACAAATGAAACTCGGCGAAAACTTCCTCTGACTGCTTTCGACACAACACAACACTCCCCTCTGCTGTCTGCACAACAGAGGGGAGTGTTCTTTTTTTATTGAGCCGGCTGACTCGAGAAGCGTCGCAACTCAAAGTCGATGGTATTGTTCTTCGAAGGGCAAACGCACGCGCTCACCAAGCAGACGTGCCTCATCGCGAATGCCGCACGACACGATCATGTTCACCCGTGGCGCGCGCGGCAAACCGAGCACCTTCTTCACGCGAGCTGAATCGAAACCTTCCAACGGACAGGTGTCGTAACCCGCTTCGCTCATGGCCAACATGAATGTCTGCACAGCCAGCGCACAACTCTTGTGCAAAACGGCCAACATCGCGCTTTCGGTGACTTCACGCGGCATCGGGCGGAAACAACCCACCACACATGAAATCAATTTACGACAAAGCCCCCACACGCCGAAGCCGCGAGAATAGAGGAAAGGACAGATCTTTCGATAATACGCTTGTTGCAGACCGGCATACTTTTCCCACTTCTCTTGTGGGTACGTCTTGCGGATGTTCTCCACCGCCCCACTCAAAACCTTCTCGGCGTGGTCTTTCCACAGGTCGGGACGCACGACGAACACCACCAACTGCTGCGCGGTCTTCACCGCCGCCTGGTCCATGCAGGCCGGCACTAGACGGTCGATCATGGCACGGTCGGTCACATGGTAGGCCTCCCACAATTGCATGTTCGAACTCGTGGGCGCCAAGGTGGCCAAACGCACGCAGGCCTCCACACGGTCGGCGTCGATGGGTTTCGACGCATCATAATAACGCACCGCACGGCGGTGTTCAAGTATCTCTTGTAAGTTCATCGTAATAATTGAATCTGTCCGTTGTATGTTGTTTGGAGGATCGGAGCGGGAGGCTCCTCACTTGCGTCGCCCCGAAGCCGATTCCCCGACTGCACGCATGCACGATGTAACACGCCGGCGATCACTCGGTTCGAAATTCCTCGAGAAGCATGCAGCTCCGTCACCCGCCGCTCCGTCAAAAGAGTTTCAGCTGTCCCGTCAGGTCGTCCATCAGATCATCCTCCGTCTGCGAAGGGGGAGCCACATTTTGCTGCGGTTCCTCAGCAGCAGCGGCCGTGGTTTCCACCGTGGTTTCCGTTCCCTCGCCACTTTCTTCCGCCTCTTCGACCTCATCCTGTGGTTCAGGATCGGGAAAGCGCGTCGGCTCCAGTTCCGTCACCTTCGCCACATTGAGCGTCGTCACGCGTTTGCCCTTCGCCTTGTAGCTCTTCACGCCGATAAACTCTTCGGCATCGATGATCAGCGGTTCGCGGAAATCATCCGGCGCGCCGTAAGTCACCTCAAAGCGCGGGAACGCCTGACTCGAAAGCGCCACAAAACGGCAACCCGGGTTCTCGCCCATGAAATTCAAGTGGCGCGTCTGACTGGCACGTTCGAAGGTGAAACGCTTGATGTACAAATTGTGGTCATTGTCCGCATCGAAGAGCACAGCCGTCCACACCTTGTCTTCCGAAAACTTCTCCACACGCAGAATGCCGGTGGATTCGTAGTGGTTGTTGGGATCAAAATTCGTGGTGTAGAAATCGCCGTTGTCCAGCACCACCAGCACGAGATCGTCCGTGTGGAACTCGCCGAGGTAGTTGCCGCGTTCGTCAAAGTTCAGGCGCTGCACATCGGGGTCGAACCACACTTTGCGACCACCCAGTGTGGACCCGCCGTGCGATTTGAGGGTGATGCGGTGCACCTCCAAACGGGTCAGCAAATTGCCCTTCGAGGCGCGGCCCTTCACCGCCAGTTCCGAGAAATTCTTGTCGAAGAAGATGCGGCGCAACTTCGGGTTCGGCTTCAGCGTCACCTTGATCACCTCGGCCTCGCCGTTCGGGTTCGCCGTGAAATACTGTATCTTCGACCCCTTCTCCCCGCGGGTGAGGTCATATTCGCGGTCGTGCGTGATGCTCGTCACGTTGAAGCGCTTGATGTAGTAAGCCCCGTCTTTACCGTCGCGGTACACCACATTGTAAATAGTGCGCTGGTCGTTTTTCTTGAACACGGCAATGTGCACAATCTCCGCCTTCTTCTTCTCGGCCTTCGAACGTTCCGTCTCGCCGATGTACACCTTCTCCGCCACACGCGTCACCTTGTACGTGCCGTCGCGATAGAAAATGATCACATCGTCGATGTTCGAGCAGTTCTCCACAAACTCGTCTTTCTTGAGCGAGGTGCCCATGAAACCGTCGGCGCGGTTCACATAGAGTTTCTCGTTCGCCTCCACCACTTTGGTCGCCTCGATCGTGTCGAAAGAGCGAATCTCGGTGCGACGCGGATGTTCGTCGGCATAACGGGCCTTGATCATTTCAAACCACTCGATCGTCACCTCGGTCATGTGCGCCAGGTTGTAGTCGATCTGTTCGAGCTCGGCCTTGATGCGCGCAATGAGTTCGTCGGCCTTGGCCTTGTTGAACTTCAAGATGCGGGCCATCTTGATCTCAAGCAGGCGCAACAAGTCGTCGCGCGTCACTTCGCGCACGAAATCCTTTTTGAACGGCTCGAGACGCCCGTCGATGTGCGACAGGGCCGCATCGATATCGGGCGCATTCTCATAGGCCTTGTCTTTGTAGATGCGCTCGTCGATGAAGATGCGTTCCAGCGAAGCGAACATCATGCTCTCGAGCAGTTCGCCGCGGCGGATTTCCAACTCGCGACGCAGCAGATCGGTCGTGTTGCGCACATTCGTGCGCAGCACTTCGCTCACCGTCACAAAACGCGGCGTGTCGGTGTCGATGATGCAGCAGTTGGGCGAAATGCTCACCTCACAATCCGTGAAGGCGTAGAGGGCGTCGAGCGTTTTGTCGCTCGACACGCCCGGCGACAAATGGATGAGAATTTCCACCTGCTCGGCCGTGAAATCTTGAATCTGTCGTATCTTGATGCGCCCCTTGTCGGCCGCTTTCTTGATGCTCTCGCACAGCGAATCCACCGTTTTGCCGTAAGGCAATTCGGTGATTGCAATGGTTTTGCTGTCGCGTTTCTCCACACGTGCGCGCACTTTCACACTGCCACCGCGCAAACCGTCGTTGTAGCGCGAAACGTCGATGAGTCCGCCCGTTTGGAAATCAGGAAAGAGGTTGAACTCTTCCCCCCGCAGGCAGGCGATGGCCGCATCGCACAACTCCCCGAAGTTGTGGGGCAGGATCTTCGCACTCAGCCCCACGGCAATGCCTTCGGCTCCCTGCGCCAAGAGCAGCGGGAACTTCACCGGCAGGGCCACCGGCTCCTTGTTGCGGCCGTCGTAGGAGAGTTTCCACTCCGTCGTTTTGGGATTGAACAGCACATCGAGGGCAAATTTCGTCAATCGGCCTTCGATGTAACGCGGAGCGGCCGCCTCGTCGCCCGTGAGGATATTGCCCCACGAACCCTGGCAGTCGATGAGCAAGTTCTGACGTCCCATTTGGGTGAGTGCATCCACTATCGACGCGTCGCCGTGCGGGTGAAACTTCATCGTTTCGCCTGCAATGTTCGCCACCTTGTTGTAGCGGCCGTCGTCCATTCGCTTCATCGTGTGGAGTATGCGGCGCTGCACGGGTTTCAAACCGTCGTAAAGGTGAGGAACGGCGCGCTCCAAAATCACATAGGAGGCATAGTCCAAAAACCAATTCTGGTACATCCCGGTGAGGGGATGCACGTTCACCTTGTCGTCCTCGACGCCCTTCGGATCGAAATCGCTGTGGGCATCGGGCGCGGCCTCGGCGTCGAAGTCGTCGGCCGAAGTAGATGTGGGGGAATCAGGAAGGACATCGTTCTCGTCCCGGGGATCTTTTGTGCTGTCGCTCATCGTCGTTAATTTGGGTGTGATGCGAAGTGAATACCTCGACTCGCAAAGTTACAAAATTATTGCCCGATGGTCGAGCCTTTCCCTTCCTTTTTCGACCCGCAATTTTCAGACTCGCTCGGTGGTGAAGCGTACATACGCGCGCATTGCGCGCGCGTCCGCCACTTTTCGTTTTTTGCCTTCACCTCTTCACCCAGCCTGTACATTTCGCTGTGAT
>ERZ773013.328-NODE-328-length-30286-cov-30.359598_pt1 | contig 30286 bp, 28 predicted proteins | sample MGYA00511670_ERZ773013 | MGnify/ENA primary metagenome ERZ773013 (study PRJEB29015, sample SAMEA2738120) | human oral metagenome | biome: human oral; feature: human-associated habitat; material: saliva | place: China | collected 2257 ... | reverse complement strand
CGGCGGATAGGGATTGGACGGTCGAGGTATCCGCCGCCCAAGATTGGAAGCGGGCATTTTTCGGCTCAGGCGCGGCAAGGCTTTCCTGAAGTGTGTTCCACTCGCCGCAATGCGGGCATTTGCCCTGCCATTTCGGGGAAGTGCCACCGCATTCGGAGCATTGGTAGATGGTTTTGGGGGCTTTTGCCATAGTGTTTTCCCTGTGGAATATTTGATGTGTGAAAAGGTCGTCTGAAAACAATCATATCGTTTTCAGACGACCTTGGGATTATGAATACTTTATTTATAATTTCAAGTATTCATCACTTGTTTAATGCAGCGGCATTTGCTGTTTTTTTGCGGCATAATAGGAAAAATTTACATGGAAGTTTTAGAAAAATGATTTTATTTCAAAATAACGATGGTAAGCTTGCCTTGCCTTGCCTTGCCTTGCCTTGCCTTGCCTTGCCTTGCCTTGCCTTGCCTAGTTCTCTATTAAAATCCCTTCAAGGGTTTTTATCAAATCTATGCATAGGAGTGAAATCCTATGCCATCTAAACAAATCGCAAATTTTAATTCATCTGACAATAAACCCAGAATTCTATCTCTATTTTCAGGATGTGGAGGTTTAGATTTGGGTTTTCACCAAGCTGGTTATGAAACTGTTTGGGCGAACGATTTTTCCCATTGGGCTTGCGAAAGTTTCCGTAAAAATATCGGAGATGTCATCGTAGAAGGTGATATTGAACAAATTGATCCGAATGATCCAACTATTCCCGATTGCGACATCATTTTAGGCGGGTTCCCTTGTCAAGATTTTTCCATGATTTGGAAACAGCCGGGCTTAGAGGGTGAACGCGGCAATCTTTATAAAAGCTTTTTACGTTTTGTAAATGCAAAAAAACCGAAAGTTTTTGTTGCTGAGAATGTGAAAGGTTTGTTGACTGCTAACAAGAAAAAAGCCATCCAGCAAATTATTACCGACTTTGAAAATTGCGGTTATTACGTTCAGGCAAAGCTGTATAACTTTGCTGAATTTGGCGTACCTCAATTTCGTGAACGTGTGCTGATTGTCGGAGTACGTTTGGATACAGGATTTGATTTTCATCATCCAAAACCGACACACAATGAAACTGGCGAAAATGGCTTAAAACCATATGTAACTGCTGGTCAGGCGATATCTAATATTCCACAAAATGTTAGTAATAATGAATTACTAAAAATTAGTGATAAAACACGCCGTATGTTGGAATTAATTCCTGAAGGTGGAAATTTTACTGATATTCCTAAAGATCATCCTTTATATGTGAAAGGTATGATTAGCCACGTTTATCGTCGTATGCATCGGAACGAGCCATCAAAAACAATTATTGCAGCAGGTGGCGGTGGTACTTGGGGCTATCACTTCCCTGAACCGCGTGCTTTTACTAATAGAGAACGAGCAAGGCTTCAAAGTTTTCCTGATGATTTTGAGTTTGTCGGATCAACAACTGAAGTACGTCGCCAGATTGGTAATGCTGTTCCTCCTCAAGGTGTAGTTGAGCTAGCAAAGGCTATCTTACCAATTTTTTCAGGCAACTATAAAAAAGTAGATTTACATAAGAAATTGAAAGCAGAGAAGGATGTTTTATTTCATGACCGACTGAGCAAAATTCGAGGGGGAAAACAATGAATACAGTTTTTTCCAATATCGCCAATGCCAAAATTACTGAAAAATCGCTTAATACAGTTTGGATGGATTTATTTAAATCAGCGGATGAAGTTTTGATGGTAACAGGTTATGTATCTAATGATGCAGTGGTTGAGCTACATAAAATTTTGGAGCTAAATGATCACATTCAAAAAATAGATTTATTGGTTGGAATGCATTATTTGGAAGGTTTTAGCCATTTGCAATATGACAGCTTATGTAAACTAAATGATTTTTTGCAACATGAGAAAAGAGGAGCTGTCTATATTTCTCCTTTTGTGAAATTTCACGGAAAAATGTATTCCTTTAAAAATCATCAACAAATCAATGGGTTAATTGGTTCTGCTAACTTAACGTGTTTTTGGGATAGTACGGAACGTACTTATGAAACCATGTTACATTTGGACGGTAAGGTTGCACAGATGTTGCAGGCAGATATTCAAAATACCATTCATAAGCTAGGCAAAAATATCCAAGAAGTTGAGAGGCCGAGTACATTTATTGAACATAACAGTCATTTAGAAAATTGTTTGGGGGTACAGAAAATTGTACCAGAAAAGATTCGGCAACTATTTGCCCAAAAGTCAGAATATCATTTCTCAATTCCGGCTAAAACCGAAGAAAAAAGTAATTTGAATGTATTTTTTGGAGAAGGTCGACGAGATAAACGGGGGTTTGTCAAACCACGACCCTGGTATGAAGTAGAGTTGATTGTATCCAAAGACATCACTTCACAAGAAGGTTATCCGATTCTGAAGTCTTTTACAGTTATTACTGATGATGGTTGGCAATTTCAATGTAAGACATCGGGAGATTATTCCAAAAATTTCCGCTCAGAAAATGATTTGAAAACACTTGGCAAATGGATTAAAGGTCGTTTGGAAAATCGTGGTTGTCTGCAAAATAACGAGAAGATTACGCATGAAACCTTACGTCAATACGGTAACGATCATTTTGAGTTCCGTTCAACCGACAATCCTGATGTTTGGCTGCTCTCATTTAAGGGGAAAAACTAAATGTTGCAAACCTACTTGAATCAATTGACCCCGCCTGAATTAGCTGATTCTGTTAAAAATACCGTTGATGGTTTTATGGGGAAATTATCACAAACCGAACCGAAAATCGCTCAAAATGTTTTATTGCTGGGCAATGTTCAAAGTGGCAAAACGGCACAGGTTTTGGGTGTATTAAGTGCGCTGGCTGATGATGGCGACCACAAAGTTTTTTTGTATCTTACTACTGACAGCGTAGATTTACAGGAACAGACAGTCAAGCGCGCCGAAGCTAATCTGAAAAATTTTATTGTGTTGTCTGAAAACGATGACCGAAGTTTTATGCAGGTAATGAAGGCAAATAATCCCATCTTGGTTGTGATTAAAAAGAATGCCCGTGTATTGAAACGTTGGCGTAATTTGTTTGCCAGTCAAAGTAGCCTGAAAGGCTATCCTTTGGTTATTGTGGACGATGAAGCCGATGCGGCCAGCCTAAATACTAATGCTGATAAGCCGGATAAAGATGTCAGTACTATCAATAAACTGCTAAATGACATTAAGAATTCCTGTTGTCAAAGCCTATTTATTCAGTTGACCGCCACACCTCAATCGCTTTTATTGCAACATGAAGAATCTGATTGGCAACCTGAATTTATCCATTTCTTTGAAGCTGGTGAAAAATACATCGGTGGCAACTTTGTCTTCTCTGATCCTCCAAGCTATATCGTTCGCTTTATTGACAGTGAATTGGACGATATGAAAGATGCAAGTGGTGAAATTGCCGAAGGGGTAAAACAGGCATTGCACAGTTTTCTGCTTACTTGTGCAGAGTTTGCTTTATGCGGTAAAACCAATTGTAATTTTGCTTTACATCCAAGTTATAAAATCCAAGACCATCAAGCCTTCTCTCAAAAAATCCAAGCTTTTTTAAATGATTTGGTACAAGCGATTAATAGCGGGGAGAATCTTGCAGACAGCTTTAAAGAAGACTATTTGGATTTACAAAAGACCAAGCCTGATATTCATCATTTTGAGGAAATTTATGAAAAACTAACAGAACTTTTAGAAAATAAGCAAATTTATATTCTCGTCGTTAACTCGCAGACAGAATCAGATTTTGATTTAGAAAGAGGCTTTAATATTATTATTGGTGGGAATGTGATTGGACGAGGCTTAACTATTCCGAAATTACAAACGGTTTATTATAGTCGCACTGCCAAAAAACCGAATGCAGATACTTTCTGGCAACATTCGCGTATTTTTGGATATGACCGTGATAAATCATTATTACGGCTTTATATTCCGTTTGATGTCTATTACTTCTTTGTACAACTCAATCAAGCAAATAATCTGATTATTGAGCAGGCAAAAAATTCAGACGGCAATATTCAGGTTATTTATCCGAAAAATATCAATCCGACTCGAAAAAATGTATTGAAATTCGACAGTATCAATCAAATTGTGGGTGGTGTGAATTATTTTCCACTTCACCCAAACGAGGATAATTTGTCGGAGATTAACAAGATTTTGCCTTCTATTTTGAAAGATGAAATTCAATCTGATTTATATCAAATGGATATAGAAGATTTATTCTTGGTTCTAGATAAATTGGGTCATTATGTCCCAGATGACTGGAATAAGGAAAAATTTATTGCTGGTGTAGAAGCATTAAAGGCACAACGTCCAAGTTTTAAAACTTACGTTTTGATCAAAACAGGACGTAAACTTTCTCGAGCAACTGGCACAATGCTTTCGGAAGACGACCGTAAATTAGGAGAAAAATATCCCAATGATTTATTTCTTACACTTTATCAAGTAGTAGGAAATAAAGACAAAGGTTGGCAGGGAGAAGATTTTTGGTTGCCTAATATTAAGTTGCCATATAAGGGACTGGTGTATTGGGGAGTGAAATAACATAGAAAAGGTCGTCTGAAAACAATCATATCGTTTTCAGACGACCTTTTTTATTGAGAAATAACAGGTTTATTTTTTGCTGTCTTTATCCGCATCTTTTTTCGGTGCAGGTTTTTTCGCTGCCAAACCCAAAGATTTTTGCCATTCGGCTGGATTTTTTACCAAGTCCAAGGCTTTGCGGAGCTGATCGTCTTTGGCCGGATTTGGAATGCGGCGGCTGGAGATGTCTTCGTCTTTGTCTTTTTTGGACTTGTCTTTATCGGCTTTGGTTTCTGAGTTGGCAGGCGTTTCAGTGCTGCTGTTGACGTCTTGGCCGCCCAACGGATTGCCGATATGGCCGACCAAATCGGCTTCGCGACTTTCAAAGGCGCGGTCTTTGTCTTTGACTTCAACGTCAGGAACAATGCCTTGCGCTTGAATCGAGCGGTCGTTTGGCGTGTAGTAAAGGGCGGTGGTCAGTTTGACTGCGCTGCCGCCGGAAAGTGGAATCAGGGTTTGCACGGAGCCTTTGCCGAAACTTTGTGTGCCGACGATGACGGCGCGTTTGTGGTCTTGCAATGCGCCGGCAACGATTTCAGAAGCGGAGGCAGAGCCTGCGTTAATCAGGACGGTCATAGGAATGGTTTTCAGCTCGGCAGGTAATCCGGCCAACGGGTCTTTGCCGCTGGTGGTGATGTAGTCTTCGGCAGTTGCTTTGAGAACCATGCCTTCTTTTTTGTTGCGGCCTTTGGTGCTGACAACGGTTACGTCAGGCTGCAGGAAGGCTGCGGATACGCCGACTGCGCCGTTGAGCAGGCCACCCGGGTCGTCGCGCAAGTCGAGGATGATGCCTTTGAGTGCGCCTTTGTTTTCTTTGACAAGGGCTTGTGCGGCTTCGTTAAGTGCGGCAACGGTGCGCTCTTGGAATTGGGAGACGCGGATGTAACCGTAGTCTTTTTCAAGCAGGTGATGGCGCACGCTTTTGACTTTGATGATGGCGCGGGTCAGGTTGACAACGATGGGTTTGTCGGCATTTTTGCGTGAAAGGGTCAGGGTGATTTTGGTACCCGGTTTGCCGCGCATTTTTTTGACGGCTTCGCTGACGGTCAGGCCGCGGGTAGAAGTATTGTCGATTTTGACGATGAAGTCGCCGCTTTTCACGCCGGCGCGCTCTGCGGGTGTGTCTTCAATCGGGGCAACGACTTTGACGAAGCCGTCTTCTTGTCCGATTTCCATGCCCAAGCCGCCGAATTCGCCGCTGGTAGACTCTTTCATTTCGGCATAGCCTTTTTTGTCCATATACTCGGAATGCGGATCGAGATCGGACACCATACCTTTCATTGCGCCTTCAAAGAGCTCGGCATCGGGTTTGTCTTGGTAATAGTTGGCTTTGATTTGGCCGTACACTTCTGCCATGGTGCGGATGGTTTGCACGGGCAGGGCCTCGTTGTCTTTTTTGTCTTTTTCGGCGGCAAAACTTTGTACACTCAGACTGAGGGCGATGCCGCTAAACGCGCCGAGAGTGTAGATTGCAACTTTTTTCAAAGTGGATTTTGTTGACATTCGTTTGACTTTCTTTTTGTGTACGGTAAGCAAAGTGGTTTTTGTTTTCTCTGAACCCGTTGACTTTATGTGATTTAAACGCTTGGAACAATAAGTTTAAGGTAAAAGTTTGTTGTTTAATGTGCTGAACAGGCGTGAAAATCGTGTTTTATTGTAGTTTATGATGAAATTCAGACGGCCTGAAAGGGGAAAACTCACTCAGGCCGTCTGAAGCATCAGTTAATCCAGGAAAGTGGATTCATGACTTGTCCGTTGTAGCGGACTTCAAGGTAAAGGCCGGTTTCGCCCGACGGCAAAGTGCCGCTGGTGCCAATCTTGCTGCCGGCATTGACGGCGTAGTTTTGGGCAGTGTCGATTTCGTTCAGGCCGGAGTAAATGCTGACATAGCCGTCGCCGTGGTCGAGGACGACCACTTTGCCGTAGCCTTCAAGTTCGCCGGCAAAAGTAACCGTGCCTGAGGCAATGCTGCTGACCGGAGCAGGAACGGTATTGTAGAACACGCCTTTCCAAACTTCGCCATCGCCGCGGTCTTGACCGAACAGGCCTGCCAATGTGCCGTTGACCGGTTTTTTCAGACGGCCTTGCATACGGCTGAAGCTGTTGGCATTGCTGACGGTAAAGCCTTGGGTGTTGGGAGCTTGCAGTTTCATGTCTTCGTCAGTCAGCGTGGACATGGCGGCGCGTTCGGCTTCGGCTTTTTGTTGGGCGGCAGCCTGCTCTTTGCGGGCTTTTTCAGCGGCGGCCAAACGGGCTTCGGCGGCTTTTTTACGCACTTCGGCTTCAGCTTTGCGTTGCTCGGCTTTGCGTTTTTCCAAATCTTTCAAGAGATTGTTGAGGCGTTGCTCGTTTTCTCTGTGGTTGATTTTCTTTTGCGCTTCTTTGGCCATTTGCGCGTTTTGACGGCGGCTTTCGGCTTGTTCGGCAGTATTGGTTACACCTTGTTGACGCAACGAAGCTTGGATATTGGCTTGCAGTTTTTTCAGGTAAGTCAATTCATTGTTGATTTTTTGCTCTTGCGCTGCCAGCTCTTTCTGTTGTTTTTCCAAGTCTCTCATGACTTGGTCGTTGGCGTTGTTGATATAACGCGTGTAACGCAGGAAGCGGGTTTTTTGGCCGGCATCGGCGTTTTTCAGGAAGAGGGCGACCGCGTTGGGCTGGCTGTTTTTATAGTTGCCGGACACAAAACGCGAAATTTGGGCGCGCGTGTTGGAAACTTCGGCTTTCAACTGGTTGGCATCAGCATTGAGTTTTTGGAATTTTTCCCATGCGTCGCGTTGTTTGCGGTTGATGCCGGAGAGGTTATTGCGTGTTTGTTGCAGTTGTTTGAGCGTGGCATTGACATGGATAATGAAACCCTCGTTGCGTTTTGCAAAGGATTTCTTGGTTTCCATATCGTTGGCGGCGGCAGTTACGGCTGCTTTGAAATCGTTTTCGGCTGAAGAAGCGGCTTTAGGCTCAACTTTAGGCTCGGCTTTTTTGTTTTGCTCTTTGGCTTTTGTGTCTTTTTTAGCGTCTTTTTTGTCTTCAACAGCTTTGTTCGCAGTCTCTTTGGCTTCTTTAGCGTCGGCCTTTTTGTCTTCGGCTGCTTTTTTTACGGGCTCTTTGGTTTTTTTGCCGTCTTTTTTATCTTCGGCCGCTTTTTTAGCAGGCTCTTTGGCTTTGGTTTCCTTCGTGTCTGCTTTTTTTACGGGTTCTTTGGCTTTGCTGTCTTTTTTATCTTCAACAGGTTTCTTGTCTTGTTCTTTGGCTTTGCCGGATTTTGCGGCTGCGGCTTTTTTGTCTTTTGCTGTTTCTTTAGGCTCTTCGGTTTTACGGCTGGCCTTTTTATTGTCAGCAGCTACTTCGGCGGCTTTAGCCGTTTTGTTTTTGGCTGAAGCGCGTTCGTTTTTGTCGGCGGTTTCCTTCTCTTTGGAGGCTTTGGCTTTAACCGCTTTTTTGTCTTCCTCTTTTTCTTTTACCGCTTGTTTTTTTAAGGTTTCTTTTTTTACATCTGCCTTAGCGGCTTCTTTTTCTTTTTTCACGGGCGCAGCCTTTTTGACGGCGGCCGCTTTTTCTTTCGGCGCGTCTTTGGCAGCATAGGTTGGCAGGGAGAAACTGAGCAACAGGGCGAGAATGAGGGGTTTGTAACGCATGGTTCGATCTTGCTATCAAAGTAGGAACAATAGGACGGATTATACTGTCTGTCAGGCCGTCTGAAAATAATATCGGGTTGCAATATGGACGAACGGTCTTATATAGTAACGATAGAGTAGGCGGACGTGATTTAAGTCTGCCTGGAAACTGACAGTCTGCATCGACAGGATATTATGAAAAAATATTTATTAGTAGTGTTGGGCGCCATGGTTTTGGCGGCTTGCGGTGACAATACCGATAAAATCGGACGCGCCAGTACAGTGTTTCATATGCTGGGTAAAAACGACCGTATTGAAGTGGAAGGTTTTGACGATCCTGATGTGCAGGGGGTTGCCTGTTATATTTCGTACGCGAAAAAAGGCGGTTTGAAAGAAACGGTCAATCTGGAAGAAGATGCCAGCGACGCATCGGTTTCCTGCGTGCAAAGTGCGGAAGTCATCCGTTATAACGAGGCTGCGGTTTTGAAACCGCGACAAGTGTTCAAACGCAGCGCCAGCATAGCATTTAAGAGCCAGCAGATTATCCGCTATTACGACCCGAAACGTAAGTCTTTTGCTTATTTGGTGTACAGCGATAAAATCGTTCAAGGCTCTCCGAAAAACTCTTTGAGCGCGATATCGTGTTTTGCCCATGCGAAAACCGATACGCCGGTACCGGCAGGCGGCGCGGTTTACGGTGCGTGCGTGGTGGACGCGCCGGTTGCCGACGGACAAAAATAATAAAATCAGCTTAATAGATTAAAAGAATATGAATTTAGCCAACCATTTCCTGATTGCCATGCCTCATATGGACGATCCGTTTTTTACGGATACGGTCATTTATGTGTGCGAACACGATGAAGAAGGTGCGCTGGGCATCATCATCAACAAACCTTCGCCGATTACCATGGATATGATTTTCGCCGCCGCCGACCGCAATATCCCGTTGCGCCTGCAACATGAAAACGTGATGATGGGCGGGCCGGTTCAGATTGAGCGCGGCTATGTCGTGCATACGCCGATCGGCCGCTGGCAAAACAGTATGGTGGTAACCGATAACGTGGCGCTGACTTCTTCGCGCGATGTGATTGAAAACTTGTCTAAAGAAGGTGCGGTGGACAAGGCTTTGATCAGCATTGGTTATTCGAAATGGGGTAAAGGGCAGTTAGAGCGCGAACTGGCAGAAAATGTTTGGCTGACCGTTCCCGCGGATGAGCATATTCTGTTTGATGTGCCTTACGAACTCCGTTATGCCGCCGCTTTTGAAAAATTGGGCGTCAATCCGAACGCCTTGATTTCGGGAGTCGGCCATGCCTGATGCACCAAAAGGCACGGTTTTGGCCTTTGATTTCGGCGAGGCGCGTATCGGCGTGGCGCAGGGGGATGCCGAGTTGGGCATGACCCATCCGCTGGCGACAGTAACCGGCAACAGCAATGATGAAAAATTCGAGGCCATTGCCAAGCTGGTCAAAGAATGGCAACCCAAGTATTTTGTGGTCGGTCTGCCGACGCATACCGACGGGACGGAGCATGAGCTGACCCGTTTGAGCCGCAAGTTTGGCCGCCGTTTGCACGGGCGTTTTAACTTGCCGGTTTATTGGGTGGACGAAAGGATGTCTTCCCTATACGCGGAAAGCTTGCTTGCTGAAGCCCAAGTGTTTGGCCGAAAACAAAAATCCGTACTTGACCAAGTGGCGGCGCAGGCAATTTTGCAAGGGTTTTTTGAAGGTGGTGCGGCCGAGTATTTCAATGGTCGCGAAGAATAGCGTGATTGATTATTAGGCCGTCTGAAACCGGGTTTCAGACGGCCTTTGTTTTGTTACGGTTTTGGGATAAAAGAAGTTTAGTTTGGTTAAGCCTGATTTTTTCAGCGTAAATTTTGCTACACTCCGTTTTCTTTTTTTAGACACAAATACAAGGAAAAAGTCATGGCACTCATGGACAATCTTTTGAATGCGGCTACTCAAATGTTGGGGGGCAACAGCGAAAACGGCGCACAAGGTTCTCTGACCGATATGGCGATGGATTTGGTGAAACAGCAAGGCGGCGTGGGCAACCTGATCAACCAACTGCAACAAGGCGGTTTAGGCGATGCCCTGAGCAGCTGGGTTTCCAACCAATCCAGCAACCTGCCTGTGTCCGGCAGCGACCTGCAAAATGCGTTGGGCAGCGATACGGTAAACCAAATCGCGCAAAAATTCGGCGTGGATGCCGGTCAAGCAGGCGATTTGTTGGCAAAAGTATTGCCTGACTTGGTCGATAAAGCCACGCCTAACGGCACGGCTCAAGATGCGGATGGCTTCGGCTTGGACGACATCGCTTCTATGCTGCTGAAAAACTTTATGAAATAATGAGTTGAATCATTTGATAAGGCCGTTTGAATCCGTTCAGACGGCCTTATAACTTTTGGTTCGCGGTAAATAACCAATAAGTCTTTTTCTGATGGAGGCGGATGGCTTATGATGGGCACTTCATTTCACCAAATAAGAAGGTTATACACATGTCCCGCTTGACCATACACACAGTTGAAACCGCTCCTGAAGCTGCTAAACCACGCATTGAAGCCGTATTGAAAAACAACGGCTTTATTCCTAACCTGATCGGCGTTTTGGCCAATGCGCCTGAAGCTTTGGCGTTTTATCAAGAAGTTGGCAAGCTGAATGCGGCCAACAGCCTGACTGACGGAGAAGTTGAAGTTGTTCAAATCATCGCCGCCCGTACCAACGAATGCGGTTTCTGCGTTGCCGGCCACACCAAACTGGCAACCCTGAAAAAACTGCTGTCCGAACAATCCATCAAAGCCGCACGCGCATTGGCTGCAGGCGAGTTTGACGATGCCAAACTGGGTGCTTTGGCGACATTTACCCAAGCCGTTATGGCGAAAAAAGGCGCGGTATCCGACGACGAGCTGAAAGCTTTCTTCGATGCAGGCTACAACCAACAGCAAGCCGTTGAAGTAGTTATGGGTGTTGCTTTGGCAACCTTGTGCAACTACGTCAACAACCTTGCCAAAACCGAGATCAACCCTGAATTGCAGGCATTTGCCTAATCTCATCAAAGGCCGTCTGAAAATTCAGACGGCCTTTTAGCAAAAAGCAAGGGATATCCTTGTTGCCAAGAATAATTCATGAGTAGAACCATCTACGCTTCAAACCTTATTCAGAGGAAAAAATCATGACACGCGAAGCTTTACTGAACAATGTGGCCGAACTCGTTAAAAGCAAATTAAAACCATTGGTAGACGACATCGACCGCAAAGGCCTGTACCCGAAAGAATTTATGCTGGAATTGGGCAAAATCGGTGGTTTTGCCGCGACCGGTACGGTTGAAGAAGGCGGTAACGGTTTGGGTTTGGCAACGCAAATCGCCGTATTGCGCGAAATCGGTAAAGAATGCGGCGCGACTTCGTTCAGCGCATGGTGTCAGGCAGCTTGCGCGTGGTATCTGCATCAATCCCCCAACCAAGCGGTCAAAGACAAATATTTGGCCGATATTCTGCAGGGCAAAGTTTTGGCAGGTACGGGTATGTCCAATACCGTCAAACACCTTGCCGGCATTGAAAAACACAACCTACAAGCCGAGCGCGTTGAGGGCGGCTACAAAGTCAACGGCGCTTTGCCTTGGGTATCCAATATCGGCGAAGACCATATTTGGGCGAATACCGCCCAAGTCGGCGACAGCTATGTGATGTTTATCACCGGCGGCCAATGGGAAGGCGTTACCCTGCAAGATTGCCCTGAGTTTTGCGGTTTGGAAGGCACGCGCACTTACAGCCTGAATTTTAAAGACGTGTTTATTCCCGATGAAGATGTGATTGCTTCGCCTGAGCAGTTCCAGTCTTATATCCCGACCATTAAAGCCGGTTTTATCTTGCTGCAAATAGGTATCGGCGCCGGTGTGATTGACGGTGCGCTCGGCATTATCCGCATGGCCAATGTAGTGAACGCGGAAGTGAACGCTTATCTCGACCACAGTTACGATGATTTGAAAGCCGCGTTGGACGGCGCATGGGCGGAAACCGAACGCCTTGCAGATGATGCGTGGAACAACAAACCTGATACGCTGGCAACCTTAAAACTGCGTGAAGCAGCTGCTGTGTTGGCTCTGAACGCCACTCAATCTGCCGCATTGCATGCAGGCGCGAAAGGTTATCTGATGCGCAGTCCGGCGCAACGCCGCGTCCGGGAGGCCATGTTCGTCGCCATCGTAACACCGGCCATCAAACACCTGCGTAAAGAAATCGCCGCTTTGGAAGCAGCGCAATAAATTCAAAATATCAACAATAAAACACACAAAAGGCCGTCTGAAAATACGGTTTCAGACGGCCTTTTAAAATAGAAGGAACACAAAATGGCTCAATATATGTGCGGCCCTTGCGGCTGGATTTACGACGAAGACCTTGGCGACCCCGAGCACGGCCTGCCTGCCGGAACCAAGTTTGAGGATATTCCCGACGACTGGAAATGCCCTGAGTGCGGCGTAGGTAAAGAAGATTTTTATCTGTTGGATTTCGCGATATAACTTGGTTGATTTAAAAAGGCCGTCTGAAATTTCAGACGGCCTTTGTTTGCCTAATCGTCAGCGGTAGAGCGAAACAATGGTTTCAGCCGCTTTGACACAGCTTTCCACGTCGGCAACCAAAGCGATGCGGACGTAGCCTTCGCCCGGATTGCCTTGTTCGGTATCGCGGGCGAGGAAGCGGCCGGGCAACACTTGGATAGCGGCTTTCTGCCACAGGTTGCGCGTAAATGCCAAGTCGTCGCCATCGGGAACTTTCAGCCAAATGTAGAACGACGCGTCAGGCAGTTTGACATCGAATGCCTGTTGCAAAATAGGGATGACGCGGTCGAATTTTTCTTGGTAGAGGCGGCGGTTGTCAATAACGTGTTCTTCATCGTTCCAAGCGGCAATGCTGGCGCGTTGGACGGGAATGCTCATCGCGCTGCCGTGGTAGGTACGGTAGAGCAGGAAGTTTTTGAGTAACTCGGAATCGCCTGCGACAAAGCCGGAACGCAAACCGGGGACGTTGGAGCGTTTGGACAGGCTGGTGAACATAATAATGTTGCGTGTACCGCGTCCTAATTGCGCCGCAGCCTGCAGGCCACCGATCGGTTTGTTGCCGTCAAAATAGATTTCGGAATAGCATTCGTCAGAGGCGATAACGAAGCCGTATTTGTCTTGCAAATCAAAAATTTCTTTCCAGTCTTCTAGTTGCAGGACGCTGCCGCTCGGGTTGTTGGGCGAGCAGACGATCAGGACTTTGGTGCGCTGCCATACGTCTTCGGGCAGGCTGCTCCAATCGGGGTTGAAGCTGGGCTCCGGACAGTTAGCAAAATGGATTTCGCCGCCGCCCAAAATAGTCGCGCCTTCATAAATTTGATAGAACGGGTTGGGGCTGATAACGACCGGTTTGGGGCCGTCTGAAGCCGGATTTAAAATGGTTTGGATAAAAGAGAACAAAGCTTCCCGGCTGCCCAATACGGGCAGGATTTCATTGTCGGGATTGAGGCTCAAACCATCATAACGGCGGGCAACCCATTCGGCGCAGGCTTGGCGCAGTTCGGGCAGGCCTGCGGTCAGCGGATATTTTTCCAGTTCGTGCAGGGAGGCGGTCAGCGCGTCGGTGATGACTTTGGGCGTCGGGTGTTTCGGCTCGCCGATTTGCAGATGAATGGGCGTCATGCCTTCGGGTGCATCAATGCCTTGCATGGCTTCACGCAGGCGGGCGAAAGGATAGGGTTTGAGATGGTTCAATAATGGGTTCATGATGTTTCAGCCGGATAAATTCAGGCAACAATCTTAGCATTTTTTAGATGGGTTAGGACAAAAAGGCCGTCTGAAAACAGGGTTTAAATGTTTTTCAGACGGCCTTTTGAGTGTTGATGCGTTTATTTGGCAGGGACGGCGGGCAGGGAACCGTTCAAGAGATAATGAATGGTTTCTTGAACCGTACGGATGGCGTTGCCAAACGGCAGCGGGTCTTTGCCTCGGAAAAACAGGCCTTTATCGACTTCGCCGCGGAATGCTGCGGAAAGTTGGATGTCGATACAGAATTGGCCGGCTTTGGCCAAACCGTCGCGCAAGCCGCAGCTGGTCAGGCAGTTCAGGCCTTGGGTGCAACGGCGCGGATCGTTTTTGGCATTGGCTTGCAATTTGGCTTCACGTTTGATGTAGCTGTCGAGGAATTTGGTGCGCACTCCGCGAGCAGGCAAACCGGCAACAGACATGAATTCAACCACTTGTTCGGTTTCCGCACCGGTTAGCGTTTTCTTGAAGTTGATGTGGGCATCGCCTTCTTCGGTCACGGCAAACGCGGTACCGATTTGGACGGCGGACGCGCCCCAGTTTTTCAATGCTGTTTTGACTTTTTCAAAGTTTGCCATGCCACCAGCGAGTATCAATGGGATTTTTTCGCTTTCCAAGCCCAAGTTTTTGAATACTTCAAACGTTTCTTCAATAACGCGTTTGAACTCGAATTTGGCATCGTTCACGCCGTCAACGGTCGCCGCGCCCAAATGGCCGGCTGCGTGGGCAGGATGTTCGATAACGATGGCATCGGGCAAGATGCCTTTTTTCATCCAACGTTTCAAAACGATGTTGATACCGCGTGATTCGGACAAAATAGGGAAAAGGGCGACATCTTTGTGGTAGCCCTCGGCCATTTCCGGTAGATCCAAAGGCAAACCTGCACCCATCACAATCGCGTCTGCACCGGATTCGCAGGCCTGACGAACGTAGGCGGCATGGTCTTTGACGGCTTTCATGACGTTGACGGCGATCATGCCTTTGCCTTCTGAATCGGCTTTGGCTTTTTTGATTTCACGGTCAAGCGCGATACAGTTGAGGCGGGTGTATTTTTCTTCGCTGGAATCGATTTTTGATTCGGCCAGCAAATCTTCGTGCAAGTGGCGCAAATCGACGCTGGCGATGGTACCTACACCGTTTTCGCGTGCAACCGCGCTGGAGAGTTTTGATGCGGAAACGCCTACACCCATACCGCCTTGTACGACGGGAATCAGTGATTTGCCACGGATAATCAATGGGTCAAAGTTGTTTTGCATGGATGCTCCTTCATAGATTCTGGATGATGCCGTCTGAAATCCTATGAAATAGATTGGATAACGGACTGATGTGTATATAAATAAGTGTGTTTTTCGCCGCCGTTTTTCAGACGGCATGAGGCGTGTTTTTAAAATTTTAGGAATTATACTCTAAGTTAGTGTAAAAATTAGAGTATTAATACAGTTTTTTTGAAGGAAAAATTGAAAAGTCTTGTTAATAAAGGAATAAATTTTATGGTGGATTGGATTGAGGAGGAGAAATTGCAAACAAAATCTACAAAGAAAAAGGCCGTCTGAAATTTCAGACGGCCTTAAGTATGGGAATCAGACAGATGTCGGATTACATTTGTTTTTTAGCGGCGTCAATGGCGCGTTGGTCGGGGTTGATCAAGATTTCAACGCGGCGGTTTTGTGCGCGGCCTTCAACAGTAGCGTTGGAGGCGATGGGTTGACGGGAGCCGTAACCGAAAGTGCTCAAACGGGTGCTGCTTACGCCGCGGGATTGCAGGAAGGTGGCAACGGATTCGGCGCGGTTGCGAGACAATGGCTCGTTGATGGCATCGTTACCGGTGTTGTCTGTGTGGCCGTTAATGGTCAAAGTGGTGTCAGGATATTGAACCAAAGTTTGCGCGGCGGCAGACAAGGCGCTTTGAGCTTGACCGCTCAGGGCAGCGCTGCCGGTGGCGAAGGTTACGTTTTCAGGCATAACCAGTTTGATTTGGTTGCCTTGACGTTCAACTTCGATGTTGGTGTTGGCCAGGCTTTGACGCAGTTTTTTCTCTTGGTAGTCCATGTAACCGCCGATACCGGCACCTACTGCACCACAAGCCAATGCGGAGTTGCGCGCGCCTTTACCACCGTGGGTCAGCGCACCAACGATGCCGCAAACAGCCGCACCGCCCAAGCCGTACATAGCGGTTTTGCTGGCGGATTGTTGACCGGTAGCAGGATCGGTCACACAGCCGGTAAGTGCCAAAGGAATGGCAGTAGCAATAACGGTCAGGGGTTTCAAGAATTTCATGTCGTATCCTCTTTTTAGATGACGGCACGGGCCGTCTGAAAAAAATGAATAAAAACCGCGTGGGTCATTACGAATTAATGATACCGAATATCCGAAACGCAAAAGAATGGGTTTAACCCGATATTACGCAAATATTTGCCAGTTAACATAATACTGAAACATTTCTGCATTTTTCTGACCGTTTGGCCGTTTTACCGCCAGATGAAAAGCAGGTTTCTTTACGATTTCTTCCGTTTTTTCTTTTTACGGCGATACCAGCTGACAAATGCCCATTTCAATCTGACTTTGACATCATATCCCACCGAGCCTGCGCCCAGTATGAACAAAACGGCGGAAACGGGCAGGGCGAAATGATGGCCGACCAAATGATAACCCCATACGCCAACGATGCCGCCCAGTAAAAACGACAGCATCAAGCCGCTTAAAAGCCACATTTTCGGTTTGTTGACGCGGACGTGCGGCAGGCGCGGATGATGTTGTTTGGAATAATAAAGCGCGCGTGAAATTTCAATGCCCAAGTCGGTCGCCGTACCGGTCATGTGGGTGGAGCGGATGGCGCCGCCGGAAAGAAGTGTGATAACCGTATTGTGCATACCCATAATAAAACACAATAAAAACAATGCCAAAGACGGCATAATAAAATCAGAGCCGCCAAAATCCCATTCCATCGCGGCAATACCGAACCAACCGAATATCAACAGATAAACTGCTTCCAGCCACATGGAAAATCCAAAGCTGCCACGGAAACGCATTTGCTGCGTCCACAAAATCACCCAGCCCGAATGCGCGGCTCCGGCAACAAAACACAACACGCTGATTGTGGCAATAATGGCCACACTCCACTCTTGAAGATACAAAACATCTGCCAACAGCGACATTGAGCCGGTAACGTGGGAGGTATAACGTGAGAATGCGAAGTAACCGCCGGCATTAATCGCACCGGCAAGAAAGGCCATGATGTAACCCAGCCGTCTGAAACGGGCATCGGAAATATTGTGTTCGTGCAGGTACGGACGGTCTGCCTGCCAAAACGGCGGCGTGTGTTGCCTGTGGTGGCGCGGTCGGTAAGAGTGAGGCCGTTTGTCGTCGTTCATTGATTTGAGGATTGGGTCGAGCGTTTATACTGGGTGTATTTTATATGCAACTGCCTGCTACCAAGAACAAATAATATAAAGTGTTCCCAAGTTGCCACACTTGCCCATTGCAAGATGAGGGCGTACATTAATAGCCATACATGAGTATAAGGAAACATCTGATGAATCCTATCCGCCTGACCTTATTGATTGGTGCTGCCGCATTGCTTGCCGCCTGTGCCACCACGCCTGAGCAAAAAGCCGCACGCGCCCAAGCGCAGAAACGCTATGAGCAGGATCTTCAAGTCAATCTTGCCGCTCAATGCGACCAAGAAACTGCCGCGCTGATCCGCCGCAAATTTGACGAAGAAGGCAAACTGGGTGCCGCAACTGCGGAACAAAAAGCCTTCCGTCTCAAATATATCGACAAAGTTTCCGATCCGATGTTCCAAGCCTGCTACAAAATGGCATGGCAAAACTATATTTCCCAAGAACAGCTGCGCGAAGCCCGCTACTATCGCTATTACGACGATTGGGACTATCCGTTTGGCCGTTATCCTTGGTGGTGGTAAGGTATTAACAAACTTTAAGGCCGTCTGAAAGCATATATTTATTGGTTTCAGACGGCCTAAGGTTTATTGAAACGGCAATAACGTTTACAATAGCCGCCTATTCAAACACAATACCACCACCCATGAACATCTGGCTTGGACAGCGACACGCGCCCAAATTTCCGCAAGGAGCCGCCGTAACCATCGGCAACTTCGACGGCGTACACCTCGGGCACAAACACATTCTACAAAAACTCAAACGAGAGGCAGACCAGCGCGGTCTGCCTGTTGTCGTTGTTGTTTTTGAGCCTCAGCCCAAAGAATTTTTTGCGCGCAAAGTCGGGAAAAAGCTGCCTTATCGCATCAGCCCGCTGCGTACCAAATTGCGTCTTTTGCGTGAAACCGGCTGTGTGGATGCCGTTTGGGTCTTGCGTTTTAACCAAGCTTTCTCCGATATGAGCGCACAAGCGTTTATTGACCAGCTTTTGCGCCAAACGCTTAACACGCGTTATCTGTTGATTGGTGACGATTTCCGTTTCGGTGCCGGCCGTGAAGGTTGTTTTGAACTCTTGGCACAACAGCCAGATATGCAAACCGAGCGCACGCCGTCCGTTATCGTTGAAGACATCCGCACCAGCAGTACCGCCGTCCGCCAAGCCCTTTCAGACGGCAAGTTGGAATACGCCAAAAGACTGTTGGGCCATGATTATGTGTTGAGCGGCAAGGTCAAGCACGGACAAAAACTCGGCCGCACCATCAACGCGCCTACCGCCAATGTACAGCTTCCTCCGTATCATTATGCGCTAAGCGGCGTATTTGTCGTTGAAGCAGACGGCACATTCGGTACGCGCCGAGGCGTTGCCAGCTTTGGTTTTAACCCCACTGTCAGCAACAACCGCTCGCAAAAGTTGGAAGTCCATCTGTTCGATTTCAACGGCGATTTGTACGGCCAACGTATCTTCGTCCGCTTCCTGCACAAACTGCGTGACGAGAAAAAATTTGAGAGTATCAAAGCATTGAAAACCCAAATTTTGCAAGATATGGAAGATGCGAGGGTTTGGGAAGCATAGAAACGCTTCTAGAAGCTTATAAAATCAAGATAATTGGGCTACAATAAGTCCTTTGAATTTTTTCAGACGGCCTGTTCTTTTCAAAATGAGCAATCAGGCCGTCTGAAACCGAAATACCGCAACAATAGAGATTAAAAAATGACTGATTACAGTAAAACCGTAAACCTGCTCGAGAGCCCGTTTCCAATGCGCGGCAATCTTGCCAAGCGCGAGCCTGCATGGCTGAAAAGCTGGTACGAGCAAAAACGCTACCAAAAACTGCGCGAAATCGCCAAAGGCCGTCCGAAATTCATTCTGCACGACGGTCCTCCGTATGCCAACGGCGACATCCACATCGGTCATGCCGTCAATAAAATTCTCAAAGACATCATTATCCGCAGCAAAACCCAAGCCGGTTTTGACGCGCCTTATGTACCGGGTTGGGACTGCCACGGTTTGCCTATCGAAGTGATGGTAGAAAAACTGCACGGCAAAGACATGCCTAAAGCCCGTTTCCGCGAATTGTGCCGCGAGTACGCCGCCGAACAGATTGCCCGCCAGAAAAAAGACTTTATCCGTTTGGGCGTGTTGGGCGACTGGGACAATCCTTACCTGACCATGGATTTCAAAACCGAAGCCGATACCGTGCGTATGCTTGGCGAAATCTACAAATCCGGCTATCTCTACCGCGGCGCGAAACCGGTTCAATTCTGCTTGGACTGCGGCTCTTCGCTGGCGGAAGCGGAAGTGGAACTGACGGAAAAATATGATTTTGATTATATTAAGATGATGCCTTTCGGGCTGTACTCTACCCAGGATTTTGGCAATCAGGTAAAGATCTACTGTGATCCTTACAAAGAACCGATTGTCCAAAAGTTTGCTATTGACAGTCCTGCGGGATATGATTCAATCCGCGCGATTTCAGCACTTCAGGGAACGTACGGAAAACAGGTGGAATTTGCCCGTGAACTGGCAAAGCGCCGCATGGAAGGAACGCCGATTATCCAGACGATTTTCAGTCCTTTTTCGACCTTGAAGAAATTGGCGGGGGACAGGCTGCTTACCGATATGAAAGAATATCCGCGTTCGGTTCACCATGCATTGGCCGCTATTACAGCGACGACGCTGGATTTTGTCGGGTACAATATCGATGCCGGTGTGGACGGATTCTTTTTTGCTACGCAAAATGCCGTAAAGACAATGATGACGGAAGAAGAATTTAATGAATTCGGTGTATTTTATGATTTGGCTGTCATTAACAGCTATGCGAAGAAAACCTGGTTCAATCCTATTCATATGCATGGAGAAGATGTGTATTTTGAAAAATTAAAGGATTATCCGGTAAATTGTCTGAATTGGCATGACCGCCATACCTGGCCGTCACTGAAAGAGGCGCGGAGGCTCACGGATAAGTGTCTCATGGCAGGTATCCGGTCAGCTCCTTACTTTGTCAATGGCGTGCTTCAATATGATGATATTATCCTCGACGGCACACCCGCAGAAATCGCAGAACATGTGAAAGATGCTATTTCCCAGGTTGACGGGAAAGGTCTCATACTGGCGCCGGGGTGCGTGGTCAATCCGAAAGCATCGGCAGAAAATCTGATGGCTTTGCGGAAAGCGACAGAATTATAAAAGCATGTTTACTAAAGGAGGAATTTCATGAAATCATTGTGTGATATCTTGAGATCCTCTTTTGTATTGCTTTTACTGGAACGAAAGTAATGTTTTTAATCATCATAGAAAATGACATAAAACGCAAATGCAGCTTATCGTATAAGGACGGCCAAGCGGCAATGAAAAACCGTCTGCCAAAACAGAGTAAAATGGCAGACGGTTTTCTTGGTGGGGTTTTGCAGCACAGACAAGATATAGTAAAATAAGGACATATTTATGGCAAAGGAGATTATTTTGGCAGATTGGCTTATGAAGAAACTGCCGCCGGCGGAACGGTTTCATGAAATACTTCGTTTCCTTATCGTCGGCGGCGGATGCTTCCTTTTGGAATATGTGCTTTTGTACATGCTTACTGAGTTTGCGGGGATTCCTTATCTTACCTCTTCAGCGATTGCATTCCTTATTTCTCTGCTGGTGAATTATTTACTTTGTGTGACCGTGGTTTTTCACACGGGAAAACGGACGAAAATGGAAATGTTTCTTTTTTTTGCCACATCTGCGGCAGGCTTGGGAATCAACCAGATGACCATGTGGTTCTTTGTGGAGATCGCAGGTCTTTGGTATATGTTTGCCAAGGTTATTGCCAGCGGTATCGTCATGATATGGAATTATGCAACAAAGCGGTATATCCTGAAAGGGAAAGTATAAAGGAAGAGACTTCGACGGATTGTATGAGAAATACAGTTTAGGCCGAAGTCTTTTTTTAGCTGCAGGGGAGATTATCTTTTAAGCCTTTTCTGAAAATATTAGCGCCGCCGTTAGCCGGGTGGCGGAGACCGATGACGGAAAAACCTGCGGCTGATAAAGTGATTTCACTTTTCTTCCCTACTGCGAAGATGGGCAGGGTTCCTGTTATTTCCAAAAGCTGCCGGGTATAATCCAGACCGACGGACAGCTCTTCATCGGTGGGGGTGCGGTTGGAAAGAAAACAGCCTTTTTTATAAGGGTGAAAAGGAAATATATTCCAAAGAATAAATTCATCAGGCCCAAGTCCCGCTTCAAGGCATGCCGACCAGGCAACGGTGTCCGTGGGTTCGTTGAAGCCTTTTTCTCTTTGTATTTCTTTTTTTATGAAGAGGCTGTCCTTTCTGCTTGTCCGTGTTCCTTCTTTTCCAAGGATCATCATGGGGGTTACCGTTTTGTGATAACCGAGGATCATCCGCTCGCAGGTCATGGCAATACCGGTGAAGTGGCCGCCCTGGTATCCGCAGGCTTCTGCTATAAGGAGAAGTTTAGCGGCCGAAAGGCGGCGGCTCAGGTAGGTTTCCAATTGCCGGCGGCGGAGAATGACAGCGTTTTCTATTTCATAGTCAGGATTTGTATCCGCCCACGGGTTGAAGACATTTTCCGCATGATATTTTGCGAGAGATTCGATAAAATTCTTTATGGATTCGTTTATCATTTATTTTTCCAATTTGAAAATGGTACCGTCAATAAATTCTTTCTCAACGGTAAACCGGTTATTTAAAGACCACTTTTCCATACGGGACAGGTTTCCTTTTGATACATAAAGGTAGACCGGTTCTTCTTTTTTTAATTTGAGGAATTCTTCTTCTGTGATGGAGGGCATGGCATATTTTTCTTTCCATCGGGCATCGCGAATATTTTGTACATCTTCACTCGGAAGAATGGGAATGAGGCGTGTCGCGGTTTCTCCCGTGTAGTAAGAGAAGGAAGCTGAGTAGGATTGAAAGAAATAGTGCTGTCCCGGAAGTTTATGCAGGTAGTCTGACATAATGTATCCTGACCGTGTATGCATGTAAGCGGGAAGTCCCGCATTGACGGTAACAAGGAGTGCGGAAATGGTGACGGTGGAAATGGCGGTAAGCCGTCTATGTGAATTTTTATGCCAACGGAAGAGGAGGACCCATACAGAATAGGCGGTTACAATGTAGAGCGGCCACCATTGGGAATCCGGGAAAAAGAATGTACCTGCGAGCAGCGCAGCAAGCAAAAGGATGAACGGAATTATTGCAAGCAGTCCCGGGATTTTCTTTCCGCTTGTCACATCCGGTGCGGCATGGGCGGCAAGAACGGCTGCCGGTACGAGAGCGATATAGGTGTAGGTCACATACTTTGTCGCCATAAGGGTATAAAAAAGGAGCGTACCGAAACACCATACCATAAGAAAAAGATAAAATGATGTTTTTTCTTTCCACTGTTTTTTTATTTCATAGAAAAAAAGTCCTGTCCAGGGGAGAAGAGAGAAAGGGAAAAGAAGAAAATAGTAGTAGAAGTGGTTATCTCCCGGATGTTCGGATGATGTGGCGCGGACAATATTGTGAAGACCGAGAAATTCGCGGATGAATGGATCGCCATGTATGGCGTACATGCAGGCGTACCAAGGGAGGGCAGTGATGAAGAAGATAAGGATTCCCTGCCAGGGAAAGAGACGGAGGAATAGTTTTTTATTCCGCATCAAGCCACACCAAATCAGCAGAAGCATTCCCGGAAGGACAAGACCGACAGGACCTTTGGAAAGGCATGCCAGACCCGAAGAAAAGTAGGCGATGACCATGTGGCGCCTGTTGTTTTCCATGAGGCCGATATAGGCGGAAAGAAGTGTAGGCACAGTGAAAAGCATCAGCATACTGTCAGTAATGATGGCGTGAGAAATAATCCAAAATTCCAGAGAAGTGGCAAGAATGATGCCCGACCAGACGGCAACTACGTTATTTTTCGTAATCCGGCGGATATACCAGACAAGAAGTGTGATCGTTGCAGCCCCGCAGAAGGCGGCAGGGAGACGTGAGGCAAAATCGGTAAAGCCGAAAAGGCTGTATGAGATGGACATGAGCCAGTACACCATGGCAGGTTTATCAAACCAAAAATGGCCGTAGATTTGCGGCGATAGCCAGTTCCCTGACAATACCATTTCCTTGGCGGTAAGCGCATAGTTGGATTCTACCGGATCGGTGACTGGAAGGAGATGGGAACCCCAGGCAAAAAACATGAGGGCCAGCGCAAAGATACCGATTAATGTCTGTGCGGTAGTGTATTTAAATTCTCTTTTTGCAGTTTCTTCCCGTGCTTTTTGAAGCCTTTCCCGCTTTTGTTTCTTTGTGCTCATGGCAGTCCTCTTATGTTTTTTAAGATTCTTTTCGTAAAAACAGCGCCGTATCTTTTTTCCAAATCAGTTGCAGTCCTGCTTTCTGCGTTTTGGGCCATCGGTTGTATACTTTTTCCTGTACAAGGATGTAAGCGCCTTTTTCTATATCTCTGTCTATACTGTCTGTCGGAAGAATAATTCCTTTTTCCCGGTTTTTTATTGCTTCTTCAAAGTTTTCTTCATCAAATTTAGGAAGGATCTTGCCGTAAATATCTCCGTAAAATGCCACAGAAGGACGATAGAATGCGTCAATATATACAGATTCATTTCCCGGACAGTTTTTTTTCAGTTCCAGGGCGATACTTTCTGACGTGAAGAGCCGTGTGACAGTCACGCCGAAGGTGAACCATACGGAGAAGACGAAGCATGAAACAATGAACCCCTGGCAAATAAGAAAATCTTTAAATCGTCCCTTTTTGAAGAAGTAAGCGGCAATCAGTCCCGCCGCCAGCATAGCGGCAGAAACGCACCATTGGCTCCATTTGCCTGCATCAGGAGCAATCGGAGCGCAGGCAATGGCCCCTGCGGTGATAAGAGAAAAGAATAGATGGGTATAAAGGAATAGTTTCGAAATATGTCCGGTTTCCTCCAGATTCACCATGTATTTTCCTGCTAAAAGAGAGAGCGGAGGGAACATGGGAAGAATATAGGAAAAGAGCTGCGTAGAGGAAAAGGAAAAGAAAATAAATATGAAGACAGTCCATACATAAAAGAAAAGAAGGGTACGATCTTTCCTCCATTCCGGGAAATGGCGGAATATACCGGGGATAGAGCCGGTCCATGGATAAAATCCTGCTGCTAAAACGATAAAAAACAGCCACAGATGGTTTTTCCCCACATGCTCAGGACTGGAAAAGCGGGCCAGGTTATGATAGCCGAAGAAGGTATCCATGAAAACGGGGCCATGGTGCATGGCCATGTATATAAACCAGGGAAAACTGATGAGGCAGGCCAGGGGAATGCCCCAGTACCATTTCAGGGCCATAATGTTTTTTAATGTAAAGCTTTTGGTAATCATCATCCAAAGAGCAACGATGAGTGCGGGGAATCCAAATCCGATGGGACCCTTTGTCAGAAAAGCAAAGCCGCATGCCATGTACGCAGGAATGTATTCTTTGCGAAGAAAGGATATAAGAGCGACTGTCAGTGCGAAAACAAGAGTCGTATCAGTAACGGCACTTCTGGCAAGAACAATAATTTCCAGAGAAGTGGCACATATGAAAGCACCTGTAAGAGCCGGTTTTTCTCCAATTAGTTTTCTTGTAAAAAGATACAGGTAAGAAGCGGTACAGGCACCGATTATGGCCGAGGGAAATCTGGCGGCAAAAGTAGAAACGCCGAAAACAGAAAAGGAAACCGCGTCAAGCCAGTAAAAAAGCGGCGGCTTATCATACCAGTACTCCCCGTAAATACGGGGGGAAAGCCAGTCGCCTGTGAGAAGCATTTCTTTTGCCGTTTCACCGTAGACAGGTTCGTCAGGATCTACGAGCGGAATGATGTCCGAAAATAATCCATACAAAAGGAGAGCAAATACAAATATAAGAAAAGCATTTTTATTTTTCATGTTTTTTTGATTTCTGCCAAAAGTAAAAAGCAACGGCGATGATGCCGGCTGTAAGGAAAGAAATAAGGGCAATTTCTATTTTGTATTCAAGAAGAAGCATCCAGTTTTCTCCGAGTATTTCTCCTGTATATACAAGGAATATCGTCCACGGGATTGTGCCGATAATCGTGTAAGCAATAAACTGGGGGAGAGGATAATGTGCGATGCCTGCGGGAAGGGAGATAAAAGTGCGGATCCCCGGAAGAAGGCGGCCTGTAAAAACAGCGATACCTCCATATGTTTCAAACCAGTTTTTTGCAGCAATCAGTTTCTTCGCACCAAGACCGCCTTTAGCTGTGTGACGGAGCATGAATTCCCGTCCGCCTTTGAGCCCCATGTAGTAAGATAAAAGAGAGCCTGCGATACCGGCGGCTGTCCCGATGATAATGGTGGGCCAAAAAGAAAAGATCTGCTGTGAAACAAGAAATCCGGCAAACCCGAGGATAATTTCACTGGGAATGGGGATATTCATGTTTTCCAAAGCCATGCAGATAAAAAGTGCGATATAACCCCAATCGGAAAGAAAGGAGATGAGTAATTCCATAATAGTTCCTTTTAATGTGGTTTAACGTGTATTATGTTTGGAAAGCTTTTATTTTAAACTATAGCATGGCAGAAAAATGTGGTCAAATCGACAGAATGCATAATTATCTCATTTACAGAGGACGGAAATGGGAGAAGACGGAGAGGTCTTTATGAATATTTATTGACATATATGCAGAATATTGATAGAATATGCACATCGATTATTTTATTTGAGATATGGAGATGGGAGTATGTTCAATAAAAAGATGAAAGCATGGCTGGCGGTAGGAGCACTGGCAGCTGTATTGGCAGTATCGGGCTGCGGTGGAAATGGAGATAAGGCGAAAAGTGGTGATGCTGCGAAATCAGGCGTGCCGTCTATCGTTCGTGTAGGGGCTGAAACCACTTTTCCGCCTTTTGAATTTACAAAGGATGACAAGTACGTTGGATTTGACCTGGATCTGGCAGAAGCCGTCATTAAGCAGATGGGCAGCAAGATGGAGTTTAAGAGTATGGGGTTTGATGCTCTGATTCCCGCGGTCCAGAGCGGACAGATTGACATGATCGCATCCGGACTTTCAGCAAACCCGGAACGTGAAAAACAGGTCGCTTTTTCTGATGTATACTTTGATAAAAATGGCTTCGTTATCATTGTTAATAAGGACAATGACAGTCTGAAAGACTGGGCGGATCTGGAAGGCAAGAAGGTGGGGGCCCAGGTAGGGACGGAACCGGTCAAGATGATTCAGGAAGCAAAAGGCGAAGTGAAACAGCTTGACTCCAACGCCCAGGCATTTATGGAACTCCGTGCGAAGACATTAGATGCTTTTGTTGTTGATCAGCCGGTGGCTATGTTCTATATGAAGCAAGGCGGTTCTGAAGACTTGAAGATCGTCGGTACGCCAAAGACAGATGTAGGATTTGTTTTTGCTATGAAGAAAGAAAATAAAGAATTGCAGGCGGCGGTGAATAAAGCGCTGAAGGAATTAAAAGCAAACGGTGAATATGACAAGATTTTTGAAAAATGGTTCGGTAAAGCGGAAAAATAAGTTTTTTGAGTAAAAATGAAGAGCCTCTGTGTGGCAGGGGTTCTTTTCATTTGCAGAAAACCTATAAGATTAAAGAATTCTATTTATAACGCTTGGCATTACAATAGAATATAAAATATGGCTATGCTATAATAGACATACTTTATAGGGTATAAATTTGTTTGGAAGATTTCAGTCATTGAAATTGATATTTCTTCCTACAAAAGGAAAGGGGTTCTCTGAATGAGTGAAAAGAAGCTGCCCTTCAGCGAAGAGCTGGTCAGGGAGATTGCTGCCGTTTACGGTACGCCGTTTCACCTCTACGATGAAAAAGGGATATCGGATAATGTAAAACGCCTGCAGAAAGCCTTTTCCTGGAGTTCGGATTTTCATGAATATTTCGCGGTGAAGGCGACACCCAATCCGTGGATTATGAAAAGCTTAAAAAAACTTGGCGTGGGTGCAGACTGCAGTTCCATGGCAGAATTGATTTTGGCGGAAACGGTGGGAATCACAGGAGAGGAAATTGTTTTTTCTTCCAATGACACACCGGATGAAGAGTTTCTGAAAGCGCATGAGCTTGGGGCTATTATTAATCTGGATGATATTTCCAATTTGGATGATATGGAACGGCTTCACCTGGTACCGAAACGCATCTGTTTCCGATATAATCCCGGGCCTGATCTGGCGAGGGGGAATGCAATTATCGGTACACCCCAGGAAGCGAAGTACGGCATGACCCGCGAGCAGCTTCTCAAATGTGTGGCATGGGCGAAGAATAAGGGTATCGGATATATCGGTATTCATACTATGGTTATTTCCGCAGAGCTGGAACTTCCGGGACTTTTGGGAACCATCAGCATGATGTTTGATTTGGCTAATGAAATACGTAATACTCATGGTGTAACGGTGAGCTTTATCGATTTCGGCGGCGGGATCGGGATTCCCTATCGGCCTGAACAGGAACCTGTAGATCTGGAGGGACTTGGAGAAGGTGCGAAAAAACTTTTTGAAGAAAAAATGCGGGGATTTGAAAATACACGTATTTGTTTCGAGTGTGGACGAATGATTACAGGACCTTACGGTTACCTTGTAACAAAAGCGATCCATTACAAAAATATTTACAGGGATTACATCGGCGTAGATGCATGTATGGCTGATCTGATGCGTCCCGGTATATATGGTGCTTATCATCATGTAAGTGTTCTTGGCAAGGAAAATTTGCCTAAGAACAAAATTTATGACGTGGTTGGCTCCCTTTGCGAAAATTCCGATAAGTTCGCCATTCAGAGAGAACTGCCGGAAATTGAAATGGGGGATCTTATCATCATTTATGATACCGGTGCCCATGGACACAGTATGGGGTACAATTATAATGGCCGTCTGCGCCATCAGGAAATCATGGTTCATGAAGATGGAACCGTGCAGCAGATTCGCAGAAATGAAACGCTCCATGATCTGTTTGCTACTCTTACTTATCCCGAACTTCATGAAAATGTAGATAAGCTGGAAAAATAAAGCAATAAAAAATCGGTAATGATGCAGTTGCAGACTTGTGTCATTACCGATTTTTCAATGGATTAATTAAACGATTTTTTCTCCGTGGTAAAGCTCGCCTCCAATATCGGGTTTTACACCGTAGCCGATAGCCCATTCACTTTTGTATTTCAAAGCCTGGGCATGGATGTTTTTAAGTGCATTGATAGTGGATTTTACTTTGCCGGGGACGCCGACAACGAGGGAGTTTGGCGGAATGACCTGATTTTCCAGGACAAGGGCACCGGCAGCGATGATTGAACCTTTGCCTACTTTTGCTCCCGTCAGAACAGTGGCGTTCATACCAATGAGGACATGGTCTTCAATCGTGCAGGCATGTACGCAGGCGCAGTGTCCGATGGTAACATAGTCGCCGATGATGCAGGGGAAATCATCGGCGACGTGAAGGCATACCAAATCCTGTACATTGGAACATTCGCCTATGGAAATATAGTTAACATCACCTCTTGCGACAACACCGGGCCAAAGGCTGGCGTATCTGCTTATACGCACATCGCCGGCCAGGAATACGCGGGGTGCAACAAAAGCATCAGGATCAATTTTGGGACTCTTCCCCATAAAATTAAGATTGGAAAGTGTGTACATGAGGAACCTCCATGAAAGACAGAAAATAAAACTTATAAAAATTACCGCAAAGATTTTAAATACAGAATAACTTCTATCAATTAAGAAGTCATCTTTATTATATACTTTTCTATAAATATTCGAAAGAAATTCAGATGAGCCCTGGAGCCGCCGCAAGGCGCCGTTCCGTTTCAGAAACGAGTTCCTCTACGATTTCTTTTGCAGATTGAATTTTTGTCAAATGGGTAAGGGACATGCCGGCCAGAATAAAACCATTTTCCGTATCGCCAAAAAGAGCCCCTCTCTTTGTGGTACCTGCAGAGATAGATGACAGTTCATCAGGTGAAGCACCGCTGTACTCCGCTTTCAGGTAACGATCGGAGAATCGGTTTTTGAGGCCTCTTACACTGTCGCCGGTGGTAAATCCTGTAACAACAGAATCCGTATCCGCTGCTGCCATGATAGCATCCTTCGCTTTCGGGTGGAGACTGCATTCTTCAGCTAGGAGGAAACGTGTACCCATCTGGACTCCGGATGCGCCCATAAGAAGCGATGCGGCGATACCCCGTCCGTCGGCAATACCGCCGGCGGCAATCACAGGAATTTCTATATCCGGCAGAACGTTCTCTAAAAGCGCCATGAGCGTCAGTTTTCCGTCGTGACCTCCGGCTTCCATACCTTCTACTACGAGAGCGTCGGCGCCATGGGCCTGTACCCTTTGTGCCAGTTTCACATTGGGAACGACGGGAATACATTTGATTCCTTTTTGGTGAAACGGTTCAAACCAGGGGATAGGGTTCCCTGCGCCAATGGTGACAAAAGGGACTTTCTCATCGCAGATGATTTGCGCTATGTCATCTTTATTATCATCTTGCAGCATCAGGTTGACACCGTAGACTTTTTGCGAACCGGCGATATCTTTAAAACGGCGGATATGGGACTGTACTTCATCAGGGGTAAATCCGCCTGAACCAATGACGCCTGCACAGCCTGCATGGCTCATAGCGGCTGCCAGGACACCGTCAGAAATGTACGCCATGGCACCTTGGATGATAGGATAATCAATGTTGAGAAGCTTTGTGATTTTCGTATTCCAAGACATAATATTTCCTTTCTTTTCTGCGCATATACTAATGATTGAAAAAAATCATAAATAGAAAAAGATTAATGACTTGTATTCATTATATAACTACTGAAAGGAAAAAGAAATCGAAAAACATAAAAATTGATATAAAGAGAA